>Ga0187872_10000342_pt1 | contig 55740 bp, 44 predicted proteins | sample June2016WEW_16_4_FD_132973 | JGI IMG/M metagenome (GOLD analysis project Ga0187872, IMG submission 132973) | Peatland microbial communities from SPRUCE experiment site at the Marcell Experimental Forest, Minnesota, USA - June2016WEW_16_40 | ecosystem: Environmental > Terrestrial > Soil >...
GTCAGTCGAGCATGATAGTGATAGTCCATTCGGTCTCCTGGGATTGCTTTTGTTTCGCAACTTCAGCTTCCCAGTTCTCGACCGAATGGACAACAACCTATTGAAACTTCACAGCTAAAGCCCGGCGGAGGCAGCCAAATTCATTCCTCCGGGGCTAAAGCCCGGTTGATTGTATGGCCTTGAATGCACGGGCCAAAGCTCGTACCCTTCATACTGACCCCCAGCACTCCATAGGGAATCTTGCCCAGCCCCACCGGGACCCGTAGAATAAGGGATTGCAGGAGTATATAAGGCAATGATGCTTAACGGTCGTACATTTCTCTTTACCGCACTGGGTTGCGGCCTGGTTTTTACCTCCGCTGCCGTGCTCTTGGCGCAGCAGGCGGCCAACCCGCCGGCAGCGGCGCAGCAACAGGGCCAGCCGCAGGCCGGGCCGGCCACCGGACAGAACCAGGGAGCGGGGCAGGAACCGGACCCCCTCAAGCGGGAGCGCTCCGACAAGGAGAAGTTTGCCGCCCAGAAGGCCGTCAAGCAGGAGTTGAAGGGCGCCTACAAGACCTGGCTCGACCAGGACGTGGCCTGGATCATCTCCGAGGAGGAGCGCAAAGCCTTCAAGACGCTGAGCAACGATGAGGAGCGGGATGCCTTCATCGAGCAGTTCTGGCTGCGGCGCAACCCCAATCCGGACTCGCCGGAGAACGAATTCCGCGAAGAGCACTACCGGCGCATCGCCTACGCCAACGAACACTTTGCCTCCGGCAAGCCGGGCTGGAAGACCGACCGCGGCCGCATCTACATATCCTGGGGTCCACCCGACTCCATCGAATCTCACCCTTCCGGCGGCATGTACGAGCGGCCGGCGGAAGAGGGTGGCGGCTCGACTTCCACGTTTCCCTTCGAGACCTGGCACTACCGGTATATCGAGGGTATCGGGGAAAACACCGACCTCGAGTTTGTCGACACCTGCCAGTGCGGCGACTACCACTTCACCATCGATCGCAGCGAGAAGGACGCGCTGTTGCACGTTCCCGGCGCCGGCCCGACCACGATGGAAGCAATGGGCAAGGCCAAGCAGGCCGACCGCTTCAAAGGCGGCCTGGAAAGCCTGGGCAACGGCCCGTTTACGTCCTCGCGGTCGGCCAAGGAATTCGACCGCATTGAACTGGCGTCCAAGATATTCGCCCCGCCACCCATCAAGTTCGCCGATCTTGAAGGCTATATCTCCGAGCACAAGCTGATCAACGGCCCGGTCTTCCCCTTCGATGTGCGCACCGACTTCATCAAGGTGACGGAAAACACAGATCTGGTGCCGATCACTCTGAATATCAAGAACCGCGACATCACCTTCGTGACCAAGGACGGCGTGTCCAAAGGGGTAGTGAACATTCTGGGCAAGGTGACCACCCTGACCCATAAGACAGTGCAGACCTTTGAGGATACGGTCGAGGTCGATGAGCCGGCCGAACTGCTGGAGAAGACCCTGGACCGCAAGTCGATCTACTGGAAGGCCATTCCGCTGATTCCCGGCCTTTATCGCCTGGATATTGCCATCAAGGACGTGAACAATCCGGAGCACGTGGGGATCTACGGGCGCGGTATCGAGGTGCCCACCTACCACGACGAGAAACTGGGCACCTCGACGCTGATTCTGGCCGACCAGATGTACGCAGTCTCCTCGCGCGAGATCGGGGCCGGCAACTGCGTCATCGGCAATACGCATATCTGCCCGCGGGTGAGTCCCAACCCGGCCACTCCGATCAACTTCAAGCGGAGCCAGGAGCTCAACTTCTGGATGCAGGTCTATAATCTGGGTATTAACGAAGCCACCAAAAGCAACGAAGCCACGGTGACCTACCAGATCACCGATACTACGAGCAATACCGTAATTTTTGAAAAAGAGCTGGAATCAAAGGACTTGGGGGCGCACAGCGACCAGTTGACGGTGGAGAAGGCGCTCCCCATGGCCGGCCTGTCGCCAGGAAAGTACAAGGTGACGATCAAAGTAACCGACACAATCTCAAAACAAGAGATTGTGCAATCGGCGCCTTTTGTCGTGGAATAGTATGTATTCTGCACAGCAAGCTCATCGGGCGCCAGATTCGGAGAGCCGTGCGGGTTCGATTCGCAAGATTTTGCCAGGTACGCCGCTGATTCACTTATCGTGATATTGCGCAGGGTCCATCTCGTTGTTATTGCGGCGCTGATTGCCATGGGGAGCGCTCCGGCAAACGGAGCCGCCCCCGGATCGGTTTCCGGCGCTGTGCGCGACTCCGCCGGAGCGCCGCAGATGGGGGCCGTGGTTCAGTTGCTGCGCCCCGACCTGACCGTAATCGCCAGCGTCTACACCAACGAGAAAGGCCGCTTTACCATTCCATCGGTGTTTCCCGGCCGCTATGCGCTCAAGGCTATGGGCACATCCTTCCTGCCCACGCTGCGTGAAAACGTGCGTGTCCGCACCAGCACCGTTGTCAATCTGACCCTGAACAGCCTGTACGAAGTGATGCAGTGGCTGCCGTCAGAACCGCGCGCCGGCTCCGCCCCCAAAGACGACTGGGCCTGGACGCTGCGCTCGACCGCCAACCGCCCACTGCTGCGCTGGCTGGAAGACGGGCCGCTGGTTGTAGTCTCCGACGGTTCCGGGGCGGCGCCCAAGCTGAAGGCCCGCCTGATGGCCACCGGGCAGGAGGGAACATTTGGCGAAAGCGGCGAACGCATCTCGGCCATGGTGGAAGAGACGCCAGCCAACAGCCGGGAACTGCTGGCTCGCGTGGATTTTGCCCCGGACACGGATGCCGGCATGGAATCCATGCTGGGCTTCCGCCAGGATCTGGGTTATGCCGGCTCCGTTCAATCGGTGGCTGCCGTTGCCATTCATCCGGAGGTAGACGCCTCAGGGGACGAGGGAGCTGCCGGGGGCGAGGGTTTGGATGAGGCCGCAATCCGCACCTGGGAGACGTTGAACCTGGGCGACGAGATCGAGGCGGAGGTGGGCTCCACGCAGGTGCTGGCGCGCTTCGCCGAGAATTCTCCCAACACAGTGGCCGCGGCGCTGCCGTTTGCTTCCGTAGGCTGGCGCGATGGAAATTCCACTTTTCGCTACCGGATGACCAGCGTGATGCCCGGCCAGCAGGAACCGGATGAAACCGAAGCCCGGACCTGGCTGCCCCAGCTTTCCCTCCGCAATGGCGATCTGGCCATCGAGCACGGCCTGCACCAGGAGTTTGGCTGGGAACGGCGCACCGAGAGCTCGGGCATGGCCGTTCTGGTCTATGGCGACAACATCGACAACCCGGTCATCGAGGCCATGGGCCACTTTGTGAGCGGCAGTTCCGCGCCCGTTGCCGCTACCGTGCTCTTCGACCCCGCCAGCGGGCTGATGCGCGCCGCCGGCCCGGACTTTTCTACTGCCGGGATGCTGGCCACCGTGGAGCATCGGCTGCCCGGCGGCAACCAGATCCGCTTCAGCTACGCCAACGGCAATGCCCTGGTGCTGGGGGATTCCACGTTGCCCGTGGGGCTGGCCCAGGTGCTGGCCTCGGCCCATACCAGCTATGCGCAGAGCTACTCCATCTCCCTCTCCGGCACCCTGGATGGGAGCGGAACCCGCTGGCAGGCCAGCTATCGCTTGCAGCCCGAATCCATGGTCACCAACGTTGCTCCGTTCGCACTGAATGCCGCGCCACCCTACCTTAACGTTCGCCTCCGCCAGCGCATCCATCCGCGCAGCGATGGAACAGGCGGCTTTGTGGCGCTGCTCGATCTGCGCAACCTGCTGGCCCAGGGCTATCGGCCCTACCTCTTGAGCGACGGCTCCCTGCTTTTCTTCGCCCAGGACCAGCGCGGCATCAGCGGCGGCCTGGCCTTCACGTTCTAGGGCAATTTCCCATTTATTTGCGCTCATCCGAAAGCGAAGCGGAAGGGGCAGCTTTTGTCCGAGCTGCGCCTTTGGCGTATGCTTGCGGTCTGTGCTATATTTTTCAAGGGTCGGCAGGGATCTCCTGCCTGCTCTAGCCGTGTGCAAGGTCTCCCGCTCCACGGCTCATCCTGATTGCCTGGACGCGTAGCTCAACTGGCAGAGCATTCGGCTCTTAACCGACAGGTTGTAGGTTCGATTCCTACCGCGTCCACCAATAAATCAACTGCTCACGAGAGTATCCTCTTCCACCTACGCCGAGTTGCTTTCGGACGCCTGGTTACGCCCGATGAATTCTGACGCCCTGAACCACCCGGTTGATTACACCGTCGGGGCTGGGGTTATCAGGATTCAATCCAATACGCAGGCTCAGATGATATCCGAGCAACTGCGGACCCAGAATCTCATACGGTGTGCGCAGGGCGTCGTCTGCCTGCGGGGCAACGGCAGGTATAACCTCGTCGAATAGACCTTCCGAATCGGCTGGATCGGCGATGCCGACCAGGTAACCGATCTTCTTCGCACGAAGCTCGCAAAGCAGATCCGCTTCGTACAGTCGGCGCACCGGATCGCTGGATAACAGGCACAGGACAAAGGTATCGGGTTTGACGAAAGACATGGGTCCATGGCGGAGCCCCAGATAGGTCTCCGTGAGCAAGGGGAAGCGGCCGGCCGTCATCTCCAGCGACTTTAGTCCAGCTTCGCGCGCCCAGCCAAGCAAGGGCGATGAGGACAGAACCGCGATGCGGTCGCGGATGCGAGTGGAGGCGCGCTGACATGCCTGATCAATCTCGGGCAGCAATGCGGATGCGCGCTTGCTGAACTCATCCGTCGTGGCTGCTACCGCATCCGGCTGAGCCAGAACAAGTCCGGCGAGAACCAGATTGGAAAACGAGCTGGTCATCACGAGGCTCTGGTCATTAGTGCGCGGGTCAAGGGCGATGAGCCCGTCGAGACCCGTGCGAGACAATGCGCCGTCTTTATTGCAGACAATCGCCAACTGCAGAATCTCTGGCCGGAGAGCGCGTATACGTTCGACAACAGCGGCGCTTTCCGGACTATCGCCGGACCGGGCCAGGGAGACTAGAGCGTCCACTTCCGGCAGGTAACGTTCCGTATCGATCAGGAGGTCGGTGGTGGGAACGGCAAGCGCCCGCGGCCACGCCGATGCCACGGCACTCGCCGCGTAGGCCGAGGTTCCCGCTCCGGTCAACAGGACACGAGCCTTATGAAGCTTGACTGGCAGTTGCAACCGTTCCGATGCGGAACGGACATTTTTGAGCGTGGTCGGCCAAAGAAGAGGTTGCCGAAAAATTTCCTGCAAAGTGTATTGGGGGGCGGCGTGGAAGCCAGTTTCAGCGGACTTGTTCTGTTCGTCAGACATGTAAACTACATTCCTTTTGGGGTAACTTGAAGCAGCGGGAAAATGCATCTCAGCGAATAAACTGAATATGAAACTATATGCAAGTGTATATTTTGCATTGCGCAATCGTCAACTTTCTACATTTGTAGAATAGCGAGAACATGCGCATAAACACTGCGCATGGAACGATGGCTAAAGGTTTAGGATAGAGATGATTGCAACTGGAGCGAGGGAGATAGAGCCAAGTATGCCAACCATTGTTCATCATCCCGCGCAGGTTGATTTCGACAAGCCTGGAAAACACGATTATCGCCTTGCATTTCATCCGGGTTCCGGCTGAGGTTATTCCCTGGCGCCATCTATGGCTCCTTTCGTTCCAGTTTCTCTCATTGCAACTGGTACAAAAAGCGCCGGGCACTCCACTCCCGGATGGAATTGATAATTGTTCCATCTCTCAAAAGCGCTCAAGGTTAGCTGACGGCGGCCGGCGGCATGGGGCAACACGCACTCAGCGCCTCATGACAACGGTATACTGTTCGAGTTCGCTCCGGCACTCGAATTTGAACGGCCACTGCGGGTGTGGGAATGAACGTTTGCCGCGGAACCGCCGCATTTCGCTCACACAACGCTTCGCGGCAGAAAGGGTAATCTTCAGATGCGCAGGTATCTCCTTGTTCTCAGTCTCTTGCTAGGAGCTTCGATCATGCACGCAGCCACACCTCCCACACCTTCCGGCTGGAAGGCAAAAGTTGACGAGACCATGCCTTTGCTCGGCCATCGGAACTGGATTCTCGTCGTCGATTCGGCCTATCCTCTGCAGGCTTCTCCCGGGGTTGAAACCATCGAGACGAATGCGAATCAGATCGATGTTGTTCAATACGTTCTGGACGCCATCAACAGCTCGATTCATGTCCGCCCGCTGATTTATATGGACGCGGAACTGCCTTTTGTGCCGGACGAGGATGCGCCGGGCGCCTCGGCCTACCGGGTCGAGATCGCCAATGTACTTCACGGCTACCCGATCGAAGCGCTGCCGCATGAGAAGGTTCTGGCTAACATCGACGAGACCAGCAAGCTGTTTCATGTTCTGGTGCTCAAGACGAAGATGGCTATACCGTATACGTCGGTCTTCATCCGGCTGGACTGCAAGTACTGGAGCGCGGATGCGGAAAAGCGCATGCGCGCGAAGATGAGCGCGGGGCAGACTGGTCATTGAGGTTGGCGCGATCCCACCCTAGCCGCTATGAACGCGGCGCCCAGAGGGCGCCCCGATGGGGCACCCAAATCGTAGTATCTATGGGCTTGATCAATATAACCGGAGCGTTAGCGTGACCTCAGCGGTGGTGCGCGACCAGCATCATCAACAGCAGGATCGCCACCGGGATGAGGGCCAGGGCGCCGTAATAAAGGATTTTGCGGGAGAGCTGGGATTTGCGCTTTTGCCAATCCCGCAACTCCGGGCGGTCTTCCACGCCGACCTGGTCCACGTGGGCCAGATCCCATGCAAATTCGTGTGCCTTGGCATACCGGTTTCTGGGGTCCCTTTCCAATGCCCGATACAGAATCTCCTGCATTTGCGGAGAGACGGACGGGTCGGCGACGCGGGGAGGGATGGGATAGTTCAACAGGCGGTCATTCATCGCGGCCAGGGGCGAGGGGCCGGAGAAGGGCAGTTTGCCGGTGAGCATTTCATAGAGGATGACGCCCATGGAATAGATATCGGAGCGGCCATCGCCTCGCTTGCCCTTGACCTGTTCCGGAGAGATGTAGTCGGGGGTGCCCAGGGCGGCGGTGAATTTGGCGTACGTGAGCCGGCGGGCGGCGGCGTCGCCGGCGATGCCGAAATCGATGAGCTTAATGTTGTCTTCCGCATCGACCATGATGTTTTCCGGCTTGAGATCGCGATGCACGACGCCGTTGGCGTGGATGTATTCCAGGGCGTCCAGAACTCCCATCGAGATGCGGATGGCGCGGTCATACGGCATTCTGCCCTCGGCAAGGATCTGGCGCAGCAGGCGGCCTTCGCACCACTCCATCACCATGTAAACGCGGGAACGATTCTCCCCGCCAAAGACGCGCATCACCTTGGGATGGTTGAGCCGTTCGCCGATGCCGCTCTCGCGTTGAAAGCGGTCGAAGAGAATGGGATCGGATTCCAACTCGGGGTGGGGAATCTTGAGGGCGACGACGCGGTTATCGCGCAGATCGATGGCGCGATAGATGGAGGCCATTCCGCTGCGGGCAACAGGGGCCTCGATGCGGTAAGAATCGAGCTGGGAACCGGTTTCCAGAGCGTCGTGAAATCCCATCGGGGGAGCCTACTCCATGCAGGCATCTTTGTTCACTTTATCGGGAAACGGGCAGGAACGGTAAGGATTCCGTAAGGTTTACCGAAATTTGGCCAGGGTTTGCTCCTCATGAGCGGGCGGATCTGGTTGTGATCGCGGTTTGTGACAAAGGCAGCAAGTTAGCCCCCGCCGCGGCGGGGGATAGCGAGTTAGCGAGTTTGCGGGTTTCCGCTGCAAGGCTGATCCTCCTCTACCGTTCATTTCAGCAGTCACTCGCCATGGCGATAGGTGTGCTCAGGAGGGCAGGCGGTAGGGGCGGCCGCGGTACATGCCCACCTGCTCCACCGAGCGGACGCGGACGGCTTGCGCGGTAGTGTTGTCGTTGCCATCGATCTCAACGGCGCGGGCTACCAGTTCGCGGGCGATCTCGTCCATATTCTTTTTCTGGGAGACGATGGCGGCGATCGCGTCTTCGCTCAATTCGTCGTGCAGGCCGTCGGTGGAAAGAACCAGCACGTCGCCTGCCTGCAGAGTGAGGGCGGTGGTATCGGGCGAGACGAACATCTCCGGACCGAGGGAGCGAATGAGCACGTGCCGGGATTCGGACTCGGCAATCTCGCCGGCGGAGATCAGGCCCATCTTTCTCTGCTCGTTGACCCAGGTGTGGTCCTGGGTAATCTGTTTGGCTATTCCGCCGCGGACCAGGTAACAACGGGAGTCGCCCACATGGGAGACGATGGCCTGATCGTGGCGGAGAGCGCATGCGACGAGGGTAGTAGCCATCTTTTTGCCGCGGTACTTCTCCTCCAGCGTTCGATTGTGAACGGCGGTGTTGGCTTGCTGGATGAGGCGCGGCAGGAGGCTGATGAGCATGGAACCGGACTGCGCTTTGGGGAACTCCTCAGAGAGGACCGATATTGCCGTGGCCGAAGCCACCTCGCCCAGGTCCATGCCGCCCACTCCGTCGGCAACGGCGAAGAGATAGCCGTGGGTGCGGGCCTGGTGGCGCGAGGCGGGGATGAACGAGCCCATCGCGTCTTCATTGTTGGCGCGAACTTTACCGAAGTCGCTTGCCTGGCCGAACTGAAGATCCAACATGGGCGCCGCAGCCTCAGGCATCTTCCGTTTTGCGTCAGGGAAGATGCCCTTGCAGAGATTATGCAACATCGACTTCAAGAAAAAACCACTGGGTGGTTCTCTGCTCCTCGTTTCCCAGGATGAGTTTGAGGAGAGATTCCACCCAGCGGTTGCGGTTCAGTTGAGAGAGTTTAGCGGGAGTCGAGCAGGATCGACTTTCCCCCTTTTTTTGAAGAGCGGAGGAAGTAAATGGCTCCGTAGATGCCCCAGATGGCGGAGATGCCCAGAGCCAGCAGCGGCTCCTTGAAGGTGCCCAGGCCAAAGACGGGACTGATGAGGTAGAAGGCCATGCAGACCAGGTTGGCGATGAGGCCGAAGCCGGGAATGAGCAGGTGCAGAACCACGTTGTAGTCGGGGCGCTTGTGGAAGGCCACGATGCACAGGAAGCAACTGAGCCCGTAAAGGATGAAGGTGCCGAAGTTGGAGGTGAGGGTCAGCGCCAGCAGGGAGTTGGGCAGCGCGGCCAGCGTGTCATGCGAGGGGTAGCCGAAGCTGGAGAGGATGCCATGCGGCAGCGCGGCAATGGCTGCATCGGTGGGCGCGCCGGCGTCGCCGAAGACCAGGGTGAGAGCAATTACGCCGATGACCGCGGAGATGACGGCCAGCGTCCAGATGGAGCGGTGCGGCGAGAGGTTCTTGGCGTGCAACATGCCGAAGTGCTCGGGAACTTCCTCGTCCTTGCCCATGGCATAGGTCACGCGGGCGCCGGTGTTCATGCAGGCCAGCGTGGTGCCGATCAGCGCCAGGAATACGGTGAAGGCTTCAGTCAGCATGAAGTACTTGCCATTGCCCGGGCCCAGCAGCCAATCGCCGACGATGATCATCATGTCGCCGATGGGCGCCGCCGAACTGACGGCGCTCTGCATGGTATACCCCGAGTTGAGGAAGTAGTTGGCCGCAAAATATTCAAACAGGTACATCACCAGGCCTTGTATCAAGAGCGAGGCGATGACGGCGATGGGGATGTGTTTGGTGGGATTTTTAGCCTCGCCTCCCATCGAGGTTACCGATTCGAATCCGACCAGGATCAAAATGGCGACCGTGGCCTGAATGAAGACAAAACTGAATTTGTGCACCCCAATCACTGAGGCAGCAGACGTGTGGGTGAGGAAGTTGCCGCTCGAGTCTGACGTCGGGTAAGTGATGACGTAGGGAACCGGCTTGCCGGCCGAGTCCAGCAACGGCATAGGCGTTCCGCCGGCGTCGCGGATGGTGGAGCCGTCCTTGGCCGTGGCGAACTGGAAAGAGTAGGTGGACATCGATTGCCCGTCATATTGGAAGGCGGTGTTCCCGGTGGCGCCGGCAGGATGGCTGACGCGGTAGCCGAGGGCCAGAACGCTGAAGACAACCAGCGCGGAGATCTGCACCACGTTGATGGCGATGTTGACGGCCGTCGAGGCGCCCGCGCCCTTCTGCGCGATCCAGGCGACGAAGAAGGAGAAGACCACCGCGACCAGGGCCATGAAGACCGGGCCGGGGTTGGTGCCGTTCATGAAGCTGGGATAGAGAAAGCCGACCACGTATCCGACGAAGATGCCGGTGACGGCCACCATCACGCCGGGATAGACCCAGTAGTAGAGGTGCGAGCCCCAGCCGACGATGAACTTGGCGACGCGAGCGTACTTGAAGGCTTTGTCTCTGGAGAGCAGGGCCTGCTCGGCGTAGTAGTAGCTGGAGCCGGTGCCGGGATAGAGCTTGGAGATTTCGGCGTAGGCTACGGCCGTTGCCAGGCAGAGCAACAGGGCGGCAAAGATGCCCAGCCACATGGTTGGCGCGGTGCTGCCGGTGCCGGCCTGGATGACGAAGGTGAGCCAAAGGAAGGCGCCGGGGGCGATGAGGGCCATGGCGTTAGCGGTCAGCCCGGTAAGGCCCAGAGTGGACTTCATCTGAGGTGCGTTTTGATCTGCCATGAGCATTCTCCTGTGATTGGAAGTTGGTATGGCTGCTCCCGGTGGATAGCCCCCGGGGGTTCGTTGGGCTCGCCCGTCTCCGATGTCCAATCCGGGCCGGCATGGGTAAGCTGAATGAATTAGCTGAATGCTAGTGCTGCAGCGATAAAGATGAAATGAGGAAACTGAAAAGAGAAGCGGGCTCCCCGGACTGAGAACGGGTATGCCTGCAAGAGAGTGGCGATGCAGTTCCGGCCGGATTTGCGCTGGGATACGCCGGCCGGAACCTCGGTGCAGTCCCTTCTAGCGCTTGGGACAAAGAACGCCATGAACCCCATGGTTATTGTTGATTGAGTTTTCAGCGCACGCAGCAGAAGCAAAGCTCTGCCGGCGATTCAGCTTGCCACCGCTCTGCGGAGCTGATGCAGCGGCTCCGCTATTTCTCGATAATGTTTTTGCCGAAGATGAAGCCGAATTCAAGTACGGCCCGGAATTGGTTCGCATCCGTCCCCGTCTTGCCAAAGACATCTCCCGGCGCGTAGCTCGTTGCGTGCACCCATGCAAGATCGCTGCGAAGGTACAGGCCTCCTTTTTGGTAGGTTGGCGTCGCGGTGAAACTGGTGCCTGCGCTGCCGGATCCAAAGCCCAACAGGTTGACCGATCCATCGGTTGCACTCCCCGAGCTCGTGAGGTATTCCACGCGCGCCGGAAGCGAGAATCCGTTCTTAAAGGCGTAGCTAAGGTTGAACGCGCCGCCGGTTGCGGATGTGCCCTTGGCAACGCCTACCTTCGCGTTGGTTGGCAGCTTGCTGTACTGGAAGTAGGGCTGAACGATCCACGGGCCCTTGGTGTATGTGTAGATCACCGTGTGCATGTAACTGTTGTTCTGCACCGGTGTAGCTGCTGTCTGATAGACGGTCTGCCCGGCGTTCCCCATCGCATCGTATACCAGGCTGTGAGGCCCCTTCGTAAAGGTCACCGAGCCTGAGAGCCAGGAGTAGCGGTTGGAATAGTAACCGTCGTTCCAACTGAAGGCTGCGCTGAGGAATTTACCCATCGTTTGATTCACCTGGATGCCGCGATTGATGGCGTTTTCCTGGTTCCAAACGATACCGCGTTCGATGTTGAAGTTCTGGTAAGTAAAAGTGGACTCTGCGCCCATCAGAGTGGGAAGAGAGCCGATAAGGAACTGCGTGTTCTTAGCCGCCTGCAACTTCAGGTAGGCGACCGGAACAGGCCCGTAGAAATTTTTCACGGTATTTTGGGCGTTAACAAACGGCACGCTGAGCGTTGGCATGGTGTAGACGCCCGCCTGGATGTAGTACTGAAGCTTCCCGTCCGCTTTTTGAATGAAAATCTGTCCGTTGCTCAGAGTGGCTTGCGCCTTGTCGTCTCCCGGCACGGAATTGTTCTGGAACTGCGCGAAACCGGTCACGATGCCGTTGACGGACAGCTTGCCCAACGGTCCGGCATCGAAGGTCGCCGGCGGCAGCCATTGCAGCGGACCCGTGAGAACGAATGTGGCAAGTGGGGCCGGGGCATCTGCGGGCGGCGTGGACAGCTGGGAGGCCGCGGGAGTCTGAGCAGCCGGTGCGGGTGCTAGGGCGGGAGTTGCTATAGGTGCTGGCGCCGGCGGAGCCGGGGCTTGCGCTCCGGCCATCAAGGCCATTGCAATGACTGCTCCGGCCATCGTTTGCAGTATGCGATTGGGGTTCAAATATATTGGCATTGTTCCTCCCAGAAAAGATATCTGTTGTATGACGAAGAGTGAATTCGGCCTAAAAAGGAGGCAAAATGGATACCCTGTCCGTTGCAATCTCCCTTCCAGCCAAGCCTTCATGGCCATACGCACGAACTGGCCATGCGGATTTTCAAGATAACGAATCTCGCGCTCTCTGAGGCGGGCTGGTCATTACGGACTAACACTAGGTTTGCAAAGAGTTCATAAGGAAGCCGTGAGGATCGCAAAAAGATTTCATGAGCTTACCCCGGCGCTACAGCGGAATCAGAATAGGTGCACATGCCCTGATGGACGAAGCCCAGTTAGATTTCCTGGGCAGCCGATGAAGTATGATTCAAGTTACTTAACTGCTTAACGCTACGAGGACAAAGGAGCAGCTTATGACGATGCATTCCACCCAGAAATCCGATGGCATCACCCGGCGGCAGGCCGTCAAGACGGCCGGCAAGGCCCTTGCGGGCCTGGGTTGCATTGCCGCTGTGCCTTCTTTGTCCGGCGCCGCTGAAGCACATCCTGCGCAGGCAATACCGGCCAACCTGCCCAAAAGTTCGCCAAACCAGGATGCGAACTCCGCTGAAAAACTGAGAATCGCCACATGCCAGTTTCCCGTGAGCGCCAGTCCCGCGGAGAATGCGAAGTATATCCGGGACTATATGCGCCAGGCGGCCGCGGCGGGAGCGCACCTGCTGCATACGCCGGAAGCCAGTTTGTCGGGATACGCCGGGTCGGACTTTTCCTCATTCGAGAACTATGACTGGGATGCGCTGCGCAAGGAGACCGCGGGACTTAAGGCATTGGCCGGGGAGTTGAAGATCTGGCTGGCGCTTGGATCATCGCATTTTCTTGACCAGAACACGAAACCCACCAATTGCATTTATCTCATCGATCCGGAAGGCAAGATTGCGGACCGGTATGACAAGTCCTTCTGCACCGCGACGGACCAAAAGTACTACTCGGCCGGCAACCGCCTGGTGACGCGCGAGATTCGAGGCGTGAAGATCGGCTTGGCCATCTGCTACGACATCTGCTGGCCGCAGCTTTACATTGCCTACCGGGAGCTGGGCGTAACGGTGATGGTCCACTCCATGTATAACGCCAGAGACAAAGGCAAGAATTGCCTGGACACGATCAACGTCCGCGAGGTTCCCACCCGCTGCGCCGACAATCGCATGTGGGCCGTGGTCAACAATTCATCGCAACCCTATTCCCACTGGGGTTCGTTCATCGCCCGGCCGGATGCCACCATCGCCAGCCAGTTGGAGATGAATCAGCCCGGCATGCTGGTTCACGACTTCCCGGATACGCTGTCAGAGGGCGGGTGGTATCACAATTTCAAGCCGATGAAGATGCGAGACGATGAGATCATGAGTTGGGGGACGCCCAGCAATCATCCGCGCCAGCGCGACGGCCAAAGCGAGGCATAGGCGCAAGCGCCTGGCTCTTCCTCGAATGCCGTTCAAATGGAAAGGCTGGTGGCCGGTTGTCTGGAACCCACATTCCGGTGCGTTCTCTCTTCGGCGTGAAGCGCGCGCGTGGTTCCGGGTTGCGGGTGCTCTTGTTCGCACTGGAGTGCGCGCTGGGAATTGTGGCCGTCATTCTTGTGGCGGCACTTGCCCATTGGTCGGGGTGGTTGCTTCCAGTGGCCGTCCTGCTTTACCTGCTCATTGTGGTTTCCACCGCCTTGCTGTGCGGATTCTGGCAGGCGGCCCTGGTATCGCTTTCGGCGGTTGTGGCGCATGGCATTTTCACCACGCGGCAGAATCAGCTCGATCTGGCGGCGGACACAGCCAACTCGATCACGCTGCTGGTGTTCCTGCTGGTGGCGCTCACGGTAAGCCGGCTCTCGGCGCGCGTCACCGGGCACGCGCGGGAAGCCGAGTCCTGGGGCGGACAGATGCATGACCTGTATGAGTTCACCCGGCAGACGCTGCAGATGAATCTCCACGTAGAGCCGGGACCGCAGTTGGCTGAACTGGTGCATGAGATCTTCGCGCTGGAAGCGGTGGCTGTCTTCGACGCCGACCTGCACGATGTGTACCAGGCCGGGTATTGGAACGTGGACCCGCAGGAGATGGCGCAGAACGTCTACTACTTCGAGACCTCGGACGACGATCCGGAGACCGGGATTGGCCGGCGCGTGGTCCGGCTGGGGAATGTGCCGGTGGGCAGCCTGGTGGTGCGGGGCGAAACCAGCCCGCTGACCAACAACGCCATCGCCTCGCTGATTGCCATTACCTTCGACCGCTACCGGGCCTTCGCCAATGAGAGCCGCATCGAGAGCGAACGCCGGACCGAGCAGCTTCGCTCGACGGTGCTGGACAGCCTGGCGCATGCATACAAGACGCCGCTGACAGCCATCCGCGCGGCCAGCACAGGCCTGGGAGAGATGGGCCACCTGTCGGCAGGGCAGGCGGAACTGGTGGCGCTGATCGATGAACAGACCGGCCTGCTGAGCGACCTGACCACCCGGCTGCTGACCACCGCCCGGCTGGATGCGGGCGAGGTGACGATCGCTGCCACGCCGGTGGGCGTTGGCTCGCTGATTGAAGAGGTTGTGGCCAGCCTGAGGGATCGTTTGGCGACCATGAAGGTGGCGATCGAACTGCCGGACGACAACATGATTCTCTGCTGCGACCGCCAGTTGATGGTCATGCTGCTGACGCAGTACATTGACAACGCGTGCAAATACTCGATCTTCGGCACCACTATCACCATTCGCGTTGTGCACGCCAACAAGGAGGCGATCTTTTCCGTGCATAGCTACGGTCCGGTGATTCCCATGGCCGACCGGGAGCGCATCTTCGACCGTTACTATCGATCTTCGACCTACTCGAACCGGGCCCCCGGCACCGGAATCGGACTTTCGGTGGCCAAACGAGTCGCCTTGATTCATGGCGGTTATGTCTGGGTAACAAGCGATGAGATTGAAGGAACCACATTCTTTGCGGCCATCCCCGCCCCCGTGCTGAAGAGGTGCTCCTGATGAACCAGCCAGCCATTCGCATTCTTGTGGTCGACGACGAATCGGCCATCCGCCGCGCGCTGCGGCCTCCGCTGGCTGAACTCGGCTTTCAGGTGGCCGAAGCATCGCGCGGCGAGGAGGCGCTGCAACTGCTGCGCGCCGGGGCTTATGATGCCGTTCTTCTGGATGTGAATATGCCCGGCATCGGCGGCATTGAAACGCTGCGCCGGATTCGCGCCCTGGCCCCCAGGCTGCCCATCCTCATGCTCACCGTGCGCGATCGGGAGGAGGAGAAGGTGTTGGCGCTGGACCTGGGCGCGGACGATTATGTGACCAAGCCCTTCAGCACGCGGGAGCTGATTGCGCGCATTCGCGCGGCCATCCGCCGCGTCAGGGCTCCGTTTCGCGCCGAAGACGCGCCCATCGAGATCGGGGAGATACGCCTGGAGCCGGCAAAGCGAAGGGTGAAAAAGCGCGGTCAGCCGGTGCACCTGACGCGCAAGGAATTCGACATTCTGCACTGCCTGATGAGCCACGCCGGACGGGTGGTGACCTATGCCAAGCTGCTCACCGCGGTGTGGGGCGCCGACTGCCGCGAAGAGGTGGAGTATCTGCGGACCTTTGTCCGCCAGTTGCGCAAGAAGATTGAAGACGACCCCTCCAATCCTAAGTACCTGCTGACGGATGTGTATGTGGGATACCGCTTTGCGGATGCGCAGATGTTCATCGACGAGACTGCGGAGGGCGCGCCGGAAGCGGACGGCGAGGAAGAGGAGCGCGAGGAGCATCCTTAAGGCGCTTCGGGGGCTGCGTATCTGCCGGTTCGAGGTTCCTGGTATCCCACCCATGTGCCAGAACCCGGGACGGGAAAACGGCACATGAATCGGGCACTCGTCCAGGCTGTGCGGCAATTCGCCTGCGCTACTTCTTTACCGGCGCCGGCGGTGCATCCTCGTTCCAAATATCCGCAACAGCCTTCCATCCGCCGTCGGCCTGCTTCTTGTAGACCTCGACGTATTTGCCTTTTAACGTGAGCACCTTCTTTGTTTTGGGGTCCGTCATGGTTATGGTCAAGGTGCCCTGACTGTAGCCAAGGTCTCCTGACTTCGCGACATCCACCTTGTCCGACGCGCAGGTGAGGGAGAAGTTCTTGTCTGAGAGAAATGGCTTATCGGCCGCCTTGATCGCGGCGATCCCGTTGACTACCGGAGCATCCGGCAGGAAAAGAGATGCGTCGTCGGCATAAAAGGCGCCGACCTTATCCACATCCTTGGTAGCGAACGCCTGATCCCAGGCGGTTTCAACATCGCGAATCGCTTTCACGTCCGCGTCATGGGTGTCTGGGGCGGGTGGCGGCGGAGCCTGCTTGCAACCCGCGAGAATGACCGCCAGCGCAAACGCAGCGGCCCAACAGTATCGATTGTGCATAGTTTCCTCCAATGGCGCACTAATTTACCACGGCGGCCCTGCTTTGGGCAAAGGAAATTGGACGGCAAAGAAAGGCACGCCTGGAACGAATGGGCCGGAAGAGGCATCGTAAAGCGTTTTCCGAATCCAGGTCGAAGAAGGCCCGAGTCCGCTACTCGTCGTAGTGCAGCAGGCTGAAAACGTCGTAGTCCGTGAAGCGGTCGCGGCCCTTCAGGAAGTCAAGCTCGACGGCAAAGGCCAGCCCCGCAATCTCCCCGCCCAACTGCTTGACCAGCTTCACGGTGGCCTCCATGGTGCCTCCGGTGGCCAGCAGGTCGTCCACCAGCACCACGCGCTGGCCGGGCGCGATGGCGTCCAGGTGAATCTCCAGGGTGTCGGAGCCGTACTCCAGTTCATAGGTGACGCGGGCCACGGGAGCGGGCAATTTGCGCGGTTTGCGCACCGGCACGAAACCAGCGTTCAGCCGGTAGGCCAAGGCAGGCCCAAAGATGAATCCCCGCGCCTCAATGGCCAGCACCAGGTCGATCTTGCTGGCAATGTAGTGGGCGGCCAGCGCGTCAATCAGTTGCGCAAAGCCGGTTTTGTCCTTCAACAGGGTGGTGATGTCGTAGAAGAGAATCCCCGGCTTGGGGAAATCGGGCACCGTGCGCACCAGCGCCTTCAAGGCTTCCACGTTGACGGGCTTGATCTCTTCGGGCATGGGGCGGTTCCTCGATTGGGATTCGGATTCTGATTTGGGGCTTTCATACAGATTATAAGGGAGTAGGGAATAGGGACAAGGGACTAGGGACAAGGGACTAGGGACTAGGGAATAGGGAATAGAACTGAGTCCACAGGTTGTGTGAATGCGAGTTTTTCTACTCCCTGTCTTTACCACGCGCCATCAATGCGGAAGGATCTGAGATCGGCGGCTTCGGATTCGTCGAGTTGATGCTCGACGAGGCGGTCCACGCGGGCGCCTCTGGGGCCGCGGCGGAGGCTCGAGCGCAACTCGGCCAGGTCGGCCTCCGTACCTGAGGCCAGCACCTCCACGTCGCCCTCTTCGGTGTTGCGCACCCAGCCGCGCAGGTCCAGCTCGCTGACCTCCCGATGCACATACCAGCGGAAGCCCACGCCCTGCACCCGGCCCTGAATCAGAAAATGAAGAACCATCGTATGGAGTTTTACAGATGCGCCGCCGGTGCGCAACCGCTGCACTCGCCGCGACCGGTGATGCAGGCAGGTCGAGGTTCGTGGTTTCCCTCCCTTTCCGCCAAGAACGCGGGGCCCAGAGGGCACCCCGATGGGTCACGGGAGCCTATGCAGCGCCCGGAGCGGCCAGACGAGCCGGTTTACGCGCTACACTGGAGTTCACCATGGTCTTCGTCCTCGACAACTACGATTCGTTTACCTACAACCTTGTCCAGTACCTGGGGGAGCTGGGCGCGGAGGTCGAGGTCTATCGCAACGACGAGCTTACAGTGGAGCAGGTGGAGGCGCTGCACCCGGAGCGCATCCTGCTCTCGCCCGGCCCCTGCACCCCCGGCGAAGCCGGCATTCTGGTGCCGCTCATCCGGCACATGGCCGGTTTGCCGCGGCGAACTCCCATTCTCGGCGTCTGCCTGGGACATCAGGCCATCGGCGAGGCCTTTGGCGGACTGGTGGTGCGCGCGCGGCACCTGATGCACGGCAAGACCAGCCCGGTGGAGCACGACGGCAAGGGCATCTTCGCCGGATTGCCCACGCCGCTCACCTGTACCCGCTATCACTCCCTGATCGTCGAGGAGGACTCGCTCCCCGCCGTACTGGCCATCACTGCCCGCACGACGGAGGCAAACGGCGCCGGTACGGCAGGCGGATCCGTCATTATGGGCCTGCGCCACCGTAGCCTGCCCATCGAGGGCGTACAATTCCACCCCGAGAGCGTTTTGACCGAGGGTGGGCACCAGATGATCCGCAATTTTTTGAAGATGTGAACGCTATGCCAGCCAATATGCGACTTCAAGTACGCCGCACGAGCCCGATGCAGCACATAAATCCGGCGGGAGTTATTGCGCTGGCGGCAATTCTGGCGGCCGCTTCTTCCTTGTGGGCTCAGGCTCCTGCGGCGGAGCAGGCTCCCGCAGCGGCTCAGGCCACACAAAATGAGGCTGGGCCAATCGCCATCGTGCCGCTGGACAGCAAGAATCCCGACCGGGCGGCCACGGTTACGGGCGCGCTCGAGGTCTCTCAGGGTAAGGCCGTCATCGCCGCCAGCGGCACCGTCACCTCCGGCACAGAGACCACCCAGGTCATCCTGCCCCATCGCGGCGTGCTGCGCGTTTGCGCATCGACCGCCGTCAAACTTGCCGCCGACTCGAGCGTTCCCGCCGGCGAGATTCCGGGATTGATGATGGCTATGGACCACGGCGCCGTCGAGGCCAGCTTTGCCACCGGCCAAAACTCCGACATTCTGCTTACTCCGGACTTCCGCATCCTCATTGGCGGACCGGGCGCGGCGGAGGTGAAGATCCGCCTGGGCCAGCACGGCGACACCTGCGTGGACAACGACGGTATCAACGCGCCCTACGTGCTGGTTTCGAGCATCTTTGAGGGCGGCGCTTACCGTGTGCAACCCGGCCAGCGGGTGATGTTCGAGCACGGCAGCCTGCACGAGGTGGTGGACCAGGAAAAAGAGCCCTGCGGCTGCCCGCCCTCCGCGCCGAAGGGCAATGAATTTCCGCTGGCCCAGAGCGAGGGGCTTGCGCCGCTGGCCAAACCGGCTCCGAGTACAGCCAACCAAAGTCCCGCCGCACCGCAGGTGGTTGAGCCGCTGGTTTACAAGAGCCCCGAGCAAGCGCCACCGCCCGCCGCGACGCCGGCAGCGGCACCCGCAGCCGGCGCAGCCGCGAGCCCGGCCGCGGCCAAGAAAAAGCCCGGATTTTTCTCCGGTATAGGAAAGTTCTTCCGGCGCATCTTTGGCGCGGAGTGAATCTGTTGCAGATCTGTCCAATGCGCGCGGACAACCAGAGCGTTTTCGGCCTGACTGTTTACGATCGAGATGGATCACTGGAGTCTCCCACCCATTGTGCAAAAGACGCACAAAGGATGGGGCACCCAGCTATTGAGTTGGTACGATCCCACCCTAGTCACAAAAGCAAAAACGTGGCGAGGGTGGGGCACCCGAAGTTTCGCTAACACTTGAAGTTAAAATGTTCTGGAAAGGCAAGCAAGATGAGAGCGGCCGAATTCATTGTCAGTTCTATCCACCGATGGAATGCTGGAAGGTATTTGCCTGTTGCGCTTCTGTTTGGGATATTCGCCGCGCAGGGAAATGCGACCGTGACCGTTTCGCATTTGCGCTGCGAAAATCTTCTCGACCCGCAGGGAATCGATGCGTTGAGGCCGCGATTGAGTTGGATTCTCGACTCCAGCCGCTCCAATGAGAAGCAGACGGCTTATGAGGTTGTGGTGGACGGCTATTGGGACTCCGGCCGCGTGGAATCCGATCGGTCGATCAATGTTGAATATGGCGGCAAAGAATTGGCCCCTGCCACTCGCTACACCTGGAAGGTGCGGGTCTGGGATGCGGAGGGCAAACCTTCCGGCTGGAGCAAATCCGCCACGTTCAGCACCGGCTTGAAGGAGTGGACGGCCCAATGGATCGGCCACGAAGAACCTGGAAACCCACAGGACGCGCAACCGTTGCCCGCCCGCTATCTGCGCCGGGAGTTTGCCGTCACGAAGAAAGTCTCTCGCGCCACGGCTTATGTCTGCGGACTTGGCTTTTTCGATCTCTATCTCAACGGGGCGAAGGTTTCCCAGGATGTGATGGACCCGGCATTATCGGACTATGCCAAAGCCGCGTACGTGGTGACGTTTGACGTAACCGATCAACTGCGCACAGGCGCCAACGCGCTGGGCGTGATTCTCGGCAATGGGCGCTTTTACCCTCCCCGGCTGGAATCGCCGCACGCGTCCATCTTCGGCTATCCCAAGCTGCTGCTGCAATTGGAAGTCGAGTATGAGGACGGCAGCAAAACAACCTTGATCAGCGACGAAGCCTGGCGCCTGACGACCGAGGGCCCCATCCGTGCCAACAACGAATACGACGGCGAAGAGTACGACGCGCGGATGGAAATGCCGGGTTGGGATCGCGCCGGGTTCGACGATGCCAAGTGGGAGCAGGCGGAGGTGGTGTCCGCACCTGGCGGCGTGTTCAAGGCACAAATGATTGAACCGATGGGGGTGACGCAGATTGTCCATCCGGTGGGCATCACCAACCCGTTGCCGGGGACCTACATCGTCGACATGGGGCAAAATTTCTACGGGACGGTGCGACTGAAGGCGGCGGGACCCCGTGGAACCCAGGTGCGCATGGTCAGCGCCTACAGCCTGAACCCGGACGGGACGCTCAAAACCGCGGACAACCGCACCGCGCGTTCCACCGACATTTATACGTTCAAGGGACAGGGCGTGGAAGTCTGGAATCCCAGGTTCAAAGGGCAGGGATTCCGGCGGGTGCAGGTGACCGGCTTTCCCGGTACGCCTACAATGGACAACTTCGAGGGCCTGGTGATCCATACGGCGGCGGAGCCTGTGGGCGAATTTGAGAGCTCGAACGGCCTGGTGAACAGGATTCATAGCGCACTGTGGTGGGGGACGAAGATGTTCCTCCGTTCCGCGCCTCTGGACCCCGACCGCGACGAGCGCCAGCCGTGGACCGGCGATCCGGCCAAAGATGCGGAGAGCGAGGCGTTCGACTTCAACGTTGAGCCCTTCTATGCGAAATGGATGGATGACGTGGAGAGGTCGCAAAGGCCCAATGGTTCGCTTCCGGATGTCACCATGTACTGGACGTTTGGCGACGGCGTGGAGTGGCCCAGCGTATTCACGATCATCCCGGATTGGTTCATCGACTTCTATGGCGATGGCCGCGTGGCGGAAACGCACTATGCCGCCATGAAGACGTGGGTTTTGTCCATGCGGCGGCATGAGGCGCCGGACGGCACGCTGAGGGCCACCAGCTACCGCGACTGGTGCGACACCTACACCATGGGCGGGAAAATCCCCGACAAAGGCGCTACGCCCGGTGAACTGGTGTCATCCGCGTACCAGTATCACAACGAGCGGATCATGGAGCGGCTGGCGAAACAAATGGGGCACGCGGACGACGAGCGTACTTTCAGGGAATTGGCGGACAAACTGAAAATTGCGTTCAACAAAAAATTCCTCGACCCGCAGACTCACGCCTACCAGGGAAGGACGCAAACCGGTTACGTTCTGGCGCTCCAGTTTGGACTGGCGCCCGCAGAGCAGCGCGACGCCATCATCGCCAATCTCGTGGACGACATTATGGTCAAGCATAACGGCCATTTATCGGTTGGCCTGATCGGCATGCAATGGCTGATGCAGACGCTTACCGATATTGGACGGCCCGATGTGGCCTGGACCATCGCCACGCAAACCACCCGCCCAAGCTGGGGCTACATGCTCTCAAAAGGCGCAACCACCATCTGGGAACGCTGGGACTTCGACACGCGCGATCCGGGCATGAACAGTGAGGCGCTGCTGATCCAGGCCGGGAATCTGGATGCATGGTTCTATGAGACGCTGGCCGGCATCCGCCCCGCCGCACCGGGCTTCAAGAGAATCCTCATCAAGCCAACCGTGGTTGGCGACCTGACGTGGGTGAAAGCTCATTTCGATTCGCCTTACGGACGGATTGTGAGCGATTGGAAGATCGAGGGCAACCAACTGACCATGAATGTGACCGTCCCGGCCAACACCACCGCAACCATCGTAGTGCCGGGGAAGAATGGCGGCACGCACAAGGTGGGCTCGGGGCATTACCAGTTCACTTCGCAAGGGCCGAAATGGAATTGAGGTTGCCCCGCGAAAACAATCCATTTTCACACGGAGATTTCTCTACAGCTCCCGCGCCCGTTCGATTGCCCGGATCACCGCCTGGGCCTTGTTGAGCGACTCCTGATGCTCTGACTCGGGGACTGAGTCGGCTACGATGCCGGCGCCGGCCTGGACGTAGCCTTTGCCGCCGATGGCCAGCATGGAGCGAATGGCGATGCAGGAATCCAGGTTGCCGGAAAAGTCGGCGTAGAGGACCGCGCCGCCGTAGGTTCCGCGGCGGGCCGGCTCCAGCTCTTCGATGATCTCCATGGCCCGCACCTTGGGGGCGCCGGAGAGCGTTCCGGCGGGGAAGCAGGCGCGCAGGGCGTCAATGGCGGTTAATTCAGGCTTGAGGCGGCCCTCGATGGCGCTCACAATGTGCATCACGTGGGAGTAGCGCTCGACGAACATCAGCCGCTCCACCTTGACGGAACCGAACTCGCTTACCCGGCCCACATCGTTGCGGCCCAGGTCTACCAGCATCACGTGCTCGGCGCGTTCCTTTTCGTCGCTGAGCATCTCGTCGGCCATTGCCTGGTCTTCCTTCTCATTGGCGCCGCGCGGGCGGGTTCCGGCGATGGGCCGGTACTCCACCTTGCCCTGGTGAACGCGCACCAGAAGCTCCGGCGAGGAGCCCGCCAATTCGATGGTCTCCAACTCTTTTTTCTTTTTGGAGGAGTGCTTTGACTTATCGGGCGATCCGCCCAGCGGACCCTCGGGCGTGAAGCGGAGGAAGTACATATAGGGGCTGGGATTGACGGTGCGCAGGGCACGATAGACCTGGAAGCTGTCGGCTTCAGGGACCACATCAAAGCGCTGCGAGAGGACGGCCTGGAAGATATCGCCGGCGGCGATGTACTCCTTGGTGCGGGCAACGGCGGCGAGAAATTCCTTTCTGGACGTGCGGTGCTTCACCTTGAGCTTGCCCTTGCCTTTATGGGCGGGCAGAGTGGGCAGCGGCTGGGTCAGGCGCTTTTCGAGTTTGTCGAGGTGCTGGACGGCCTTGTCATACGCATGGGAGGGGGCGTTGGCCGGTTTGCCCCTGGTTACGTCGGCAGTGGCGACCAGCCAGATCTCCTTGCGGACGTGGTCGAAGGCCAGCACCTCGTCGAAGAAGAGCAGGCAGGCGTCGGGAACGCCCAGCTCGTCAACGGCTAACTCGGGCAGGCGCTCGATCTGGCGCACCGCGTCATAGGAGAAGAAACCCACCGCTCCGGCGGTGAAGGGCGGCAGCCCCGGCAATCGAGCCGGCTTGTGGCCTGCCAGGGCACGGCGCAGCACGGCAAAGATGTCGTCCTCGATCTGGACTACCCTTTTGCCTTCCGTGATGGTGATCTCGCGCCCGCGGGCCACGATGCGCTTGAACGGGGCGAGGCCGATGAAGGTGTAGCGGCCCAACTGCTCGCCGTTTTCGACCGATTCCAGCAGAAAACACTCCCGCTCCGGCCATGCCGCGCGCAGGAACGCCGATACCGGCGTTTCCAGGTCGGCCGCGAGCGTGCGGCAGACGGGGACGAGGGTGTGATCTTTGGCGAGGGCCAGGAACTCCTTGCGGCTGGGCTGGACGGGATGGGTAGAGGCTCTCACTGAGACTAGTGTAATTCCCGCTTCAGGGCCGATACTGGAGGAGTCAGACCGGGCTGGGAAAGGTTGCCTGGCCAGGTTCCGCGCGGCTTGACTGGGCGCTCCGGTGAGCCTAGACTCACTGGGGTTTGGGCTTGTGGAGTGCGATCCCCATGCCCAACCTTGCAGGCAATCGGAATTGGAGAAATCAATGTCAACTGTAACCCCGACAGTCACTTTGGACCAGGAGATCAACCCCTGGGAGGCGCAGAGCGCCCGGTTTGAATTTGCGGCGCGCAAGCTGAACCTCGACCCAGGCTTGTGGAAAGTGCTCAGCTCCCCGTTTCGCGAGATCATCGTGCACTTTCCCGTAACCATGGATACCGGCAAGATCGATATGTTTACCGGCTTCCGGGTGCAGCATTCGATGGCCCGCGGCCCGGCCAAGGGAGGCATCCGCTACGCGCCCGATGTGACTCTGGACGAGGTGCGGGCGCTGGCCAGTTGGATGACCTGGAAGTGCGCGGTGGTCAATATCCCCTTCGGCGGGGCCAAGGGCGGCGTGATCTGCGACCCCAAGGCGATGAGCCAGGGCGAACTGGAGCGGATGACCCGCCGGTATACCTCGGAGATCATCGATTTCATCGGGCCGGAGAAGGACGTTCCCGCGCCCGACGTGAACACCAACGAGCAGACCATGGCCTGGATCATGGATACCTACTCCATGCACATGCGCCAGACGGTGACCAGCGTGGTGACCGGCAAGCCGCTGAATATCGGCGGCTCGCGGGGGCGGATTGAAGCTACCGGGCGCGGCGTGCTGGTGGTGTGCGACGAGAGCCTGCGCTACCTGAATATGCCCGTTGAAGGCTGCCGGGTGGTGATTCAGGGATTCGGCAACGTGGGTTCCAATGCAGCCCGGCTGATGATGGAGCGGGGTTACAAGATCGTGGGCATCGCCGAGCGGGATGGGGGCCTGGCGAATCCCAACGGCATCGACATTCACCAGTTGGTCGAGTACAAATACCGCAACGGCACCACCCTGGGCTTCCGCGGCGCCGAGGCCACGCCCAGCGAAGAGCTGCTGGTTTCAGAGTGCGAGATTCTTATTCCGGCGGCCACGGAGAACGTGATTACCAGCCGCAATGCCGACAAGATCAAGGCGCGCATCGTGGTGGAGGGCGCCAACGGCCCGACAACCGCAGTGGCCGACGAAATCCTGGCCGAGAAGCGCATCTTCATCGTGCCCGACATCCTGGCCAACGCCGGCGGCGTCACCGCCAGTTATTTTGAGTGGGTGCAGGACCGGCAGGGTTACTTCTGGAAGGAAGCCATCGTCAACGAGCAACTGGAGACCATCCTGCGCGACAGCTTCGACGATGTGGTCCGCTACGCCGAGGCGCACAACGTGAACAATCGCATCGCCGCGTATATGCTGGCCATCGACCGCGTGGCCTTCACCATCAAGCAGAGGGGCATTTACGCATAACTTGCCGGTTGAACAGTGTTTGAGGGTATTCCAAGAGCGGGATGGGCTTCATGCCTGTTCCGTTCTTTACTTTGGCGAGATGGAACTATTTCCTGCGCGCCGCTGTCTCTTATAGCAGGCGAATCGTCCGTTCGGAGGAAAGTCATGAAAGTCGCTTTTATCGCATTGTTTTTCGTGGCATCTGTGTTTGCGCAGAACCCCTCTGCCGTTGCAACCGCAGCCTGCGGCCCCGAGAAAGTCAGCATCAACGTGAAGTTGGATAAATCCGATCATGGGCTAGCGCAGCCCGATCCGGGGAAGGCTCTGGTTTACATCATTCAGGACAGGGGCAAATATCCCGCTGGCTACGTGGGAACTGTAGTGACCATGATCGGGCTGGACGGAAAATGGGTGGGCGCAAATAAAAACAATTCCTATTTCTCCATCTCAGTGGAGCCGGGAGAGCATCATATGTGTGCCTGCGTGCAGTCCCGTTTGGGGCACCCCGTAGGGCTCGTGCATTTCACGGCGGAAGCCGGAAATGTTTATTACTTCGATGCGCGAGTCGTTGCCTCAGATTACGGTTCGTACTTGTTTCTTGGGGTGGTAGACAGCGATCAGGCCAAGTTTCAGATTGCCTCCTATCCGCTGAGTGTGTCGACTCCCAAGAAATAATGTACGTAGAGGAACAGCCTAAGTTGCGAAAACATTCGCCAGCAGAAGCGGGAAGGGCCAATGGACCTTCCCGCTTTGGTTGGCGCGCGCGGTGCGAGAGGGAGCGGAAAGCCGCCGGCCCGTTTGCCAGTGCAATAATAAAGCTGAGCCGGAGGCGCCGCTTCCGGCATCGCGCAGCCCGCATGAACCTGCCTAACTCCATCACGATGAGCCGGATCGTCATGATCCCACTGCTGCTTTGGATCCTGTCGCCGCACTTTCCCTGGCAGGGCTCCAACGGCGTGCAGGAGATTGCGGCGTCGGTCCTGTTTGTTCTGGCCTCGATTACCGACGGGCTGGATGGTTACCTGGCCCGCAAGCGGGGCCAGATCACCACCATGGGCATGTTGCTGGACCCCATCGCCGACAAGGTGATGGTAACCGCCGCGCTCATCGCCCTGGTGGCTTACACCCCCCAGGTGGTCAAGGTCTGGATCGTCGTGGTCATTATCGGCCGCGAGTTTCTCATCTCCGGGCTGCGCTCCATCGCCTCCTCAGAGGGATTTACCATCGAGGCCAGCGACCTGGGCAAGCTGAAGACGGTCGTCCAGATCATCACTGTGGTTTCAGCCATACTGGCCCATCGCTGGGACCAGTGGCAGTTTGGCGTGCTCGTCATTCCGGTGAAATGGATCGCCATCGCCGCCATCTACTTCACGGTGCTGGTTTCCGTGGTCTCCGCGGTTGACTACTTCGTGGGGTTCTGGAGGAAGATCGACCACGCTTCCAAGGATCGCCGCAAGTCGTTCGTGCTTAGCCGGCGCAAGAGCGCGGGCGCGCCTTAGAACTTATAAAAATGGCTTAGCATTTGCCGGCTGCAAGCCCCTCGTTTTACGGTCCTTTTCGGCACGACTGAAGAGGCTGCGGAAAAACTTGGGACTTCGGGTGAAATTGGTGGAAATCGTACCTCAGGGGCTAAAGCCCACATTAATTCTGTTGGCTTTATGCGGGGGTTAAAACCCCCGCCTCCCTCCGAATCGAATTTTTCCGCAAGCTGTGAAGTCGTGCCCTGACACAAAGCTGGTTTTTGAAATATACCCTAGTTTCTGCTGCGGATTTTGGAGAGCAGCCGCAGAATCTCCAGGTAGAGCCAGACCAGCGTGACCATGATGCCGAAGGCGCCGTACCACTCCATATATTTGGGAGCGCCGAACTCGACGCCTTTCTCGATGAAGTCGAAATCGAGCACCAGATTGAGGGCCGCGATGGCGACTACGAAGAGGCTGAATCCGATGCCGATGACCCCGGAGCCGTTGATGGCGGCGAAGCGGATGCCGAAGAAGCCCAGCAGCATCTCCAGCAGGTAAAAGACCATGATGCCGCCGGTGGCCGCGATGATTCCCAGACGAAACTTCTGCGTTACCTGGATCAGTCCTGAGCGATAGGCCAGCAGCAGTACGAAGAGGGTGCCAAAGGTCAGGCTTACCGCCTGGATGGCAATGCCGGGATAGCGCATATCCAATGCAGCCGAGATGCCGCCCAGCACCAGGCCTTCCAGCAGCGCGTAGATGGGCGCCGTCACCGGAGACCACTCCTTCTTGAAGACGGTGACCATGGCGCAGATGAATCCGCCGATCAGTCCGACGAGCATCAACGGCATCACATCGGCCATATCGCGCGATTGAAGGAACAGATGCCACGTCCAGGCCGCGGTGGCGATGGCGCAGATGAGCAGAATGCCGGTCTTGTTGACTGTGCCGTTCAGCGTCATGCGGCTGGTTACGTCGGCCGTGCCACCATAGCCCGCACCGGAAAGGTTGCGGAAGGTGTTTTCGCTCAGTGCTGGATTAGCTGTTTTGATCAGTGCCATCAGGTTCTCTCCGTTTTTGCCGATTCAGGCAGTGCTCTCACCCGGTTTGATCTGTTACTGCGTTCCGATTTCGTCGAGGTCAGCGATGGAAGATCAAAGGGCTACAGTGACCGCTTTGATTTCAGTGTAGTTGTGGAGCACTTCCGAGCCCATTTCACGGCCCCAGCCAGACTGCTTGTATCCCCCGAACGGGAGCGAGGCGTCAAAGACGTTGTGACAGTTCACCCACACCGTGCCGGCGCGCAGGCCACGGGCCACTTTGTGACCCAGACTCAGGTTTTGTGTCCACACCGACGCGGCTAATCCGTAGATGGTGTCATTGGCCCGGTTGACGATCCGCTCCACATCATCGTCGGAGAAGGGCACGGCGCAGACCACCGGGCCGAAGATCTCCTCTTGCACGACTTTCATCCCCGGTTTGGTGTTGGTGAAAACGGTTGGGCGGACAAAGTAGCCGCGCTCGACGCCGGAGGCTGGACCGCCTGCGGCGATGTGCGCGCCCTCCGCGATGCCGGATTCGATGTAGCCCACCACCTTGCGGTACTGCTCATCGCTGACCAGCGGACCCATCTGGCAGGAGGGATCGAGGCCCGGCGCCAGCTTGATATCGGAAGCGATGCGGCTCACGCCTTCCACTACGCGGTCAAAGACCTTCTGGTGCACGTAAAGGCGTGAACCGGCGCAGCAGCACTGGCCGTGGTTGAAGAAGATGGCGCCGGATGAGCCGGCGATGGCCTGATCGATATTGGCATCGGGGAAGACGATCACGGGCGACTTTCCGCCGAGTTCGAGGGTCACCTTTTTGAGATTTCCGGCAGCGGCCTTGACGATGAGCTTGCCCACCTCAGTGGAGCCGGTGAAAGCGACCTTATCGACAAGATCATGGGCGGCCAGGGGCGCGCCGGCGCCTTCGCCAAAACCGGTGAGCACGTTGACGACGCCGGGAGGGAACCCGGCTTCATCGATGAGCTGGGCCAGGCGCAGGCCGGAGAGCGGGGTCTGCTCGGCGAGTTTCAGGACGATGGTGCAGCCGCAAGCCAGGGCGGGAGCCAGCTTCCAGACGGCCATCAGCAGAGGGAAGTTCCAGGGGATGATCTGCGCAACCACGCCGATGGGTTCGCGCATGGTGTAGGAGTGGAAATCGTAGCCGGCGGAAAGGGGCAAGGTGGTTCCGGAGATCTTGGTGGCCCAGCCAGCCATATAGCGGAACATATCCACGGACAGGGGCACATCCGCAACCCGCGCTACCGAGAAGGGCTTGCCGTTGTCGTAGGACTCAATTTCAGCGAATTCCTCCAGATGCTGTTCCAGCAGGTCGCCCAGTTTCCAGAGCAGGCGGCCGCGTTCAGAGGGCGCAAGGCGCGTCCATCGGCCGTCGTCGAAGGCGCGGCGCGCGGCAGCCACAGCGCGATCGACGTCTTCCTGTTCCGCCTCGGGCACATGGGCGATCACATCGCCGGTGGCGGGGTTGAAGACGGGGAAGGTCTTACCGGAGGCCGCGGCGACAAACTTGCCGTCAATATAGATGCGGTGATCGTGGGAAACGTAGTCAGCGGTCTTGCGGCTGACCAGGGGGGCGTTGGTAACAGTTGCCATAGTTTGACCTCGAATGCGACCGGTCACGCCGAAGCGGAGGCGCGGAAGGAACCGCTTTGAGCCGATAGCCCGGAAACCAGTTGAACGAGGAAGAAGGCCGCTTTCCGGGAGCGGTGCGTGCCGGATGCCGCACGCCAGAACAGTAACACCGGGAGCTGTAGATTGACCAGATGCATTTCTCAACGGCAACTACGAACTATGCTCCGAGCTCGGCGCGAATGGCTCCGGCGATGGCGGTGGCGTGGTGGTGCATGGCCTCCTCGGTTTCGGCTTCGACCATGACGCGGGCCAGGGTTTCGGTGCCGGAGTAGCGGACCACTACGCGGCCGGAGTCCCTTAAGTCCTCTTCGGCGGCGCGGATGGCGGCGGCTACGGCGGGGATGGATTCGAGGGGCTTCTTATTGCGGACATTGATGTTGACGGTAACCTGGGGGAAAACTTTGAGATCGGCGGTGAGTTCGTCGATAGATTTTTGGGAGCGAGCCATGAGGTCGAGGACTACCAGGGAGGTGAGCAGGCCGTCGCCGGTGGTGGCCAGATGGGGCAGGAGGATGTGGCCGGATTGCTCGCCGCCGAGGGCTGCGTTGTGGGCGAGCATCTGCTCGAGGACGTAGCGGTCGCCTACGGGGGCGCGCAACATGCGGATGCCGCTGCGCTTGAGGGCCGCTTCGAGACCCATGTTGGACATGGCGGTGGCGACAACCAAATCTCCTGTGAGCAGGCCGCGGGCTTTGAGGTCGAGGGCGGCGATGAAGAGGATGGCGTCGCCGTTGATGACGTTGTTCCTTGCGCCGGCCATCATGCAGCGGTCGGCGTCGCCGTCGAAACTGATGCCCAGGGCCGCTCCGCATGCTGCGACTTCAGCGGCTACGTGGTGGGGGAAAAGAGCGCCGCAGCCGTCGTTGATGTTGCGGCCGTTGGGGGAGGCGTTTATGAGCGTTACCGAAGAGGCTTCGGGGCCGCCGAGACGGTGGAAGAGCGTGGGGGCGACTACGGCGGCGGCTCCGTTGGCGCAATCTACGACGATGCGCAGGGTTGATCTCGAAAGGCGGGGGAGCGAGAGGCCGGGGACGCAATCGATGAGGAACTGAATGTAGTCGGCCTGGAGGGCGGGGTTATCTTCGACGGGCGGAATGGAAGCGGGATCTCCACCCCACGGACCACCCAGAGGGTACCCGCCTGTCCGTGGGGACCCCGGATCGGAGGCGGCGATTTGAGAGGCGTGATGGAGAATTTCGTCTTCCATGGCCAGCTCGACGGAGTCGGGGAGCTTGAAGCCGTCGGCGCCGAAGAACTTGATGCCGTTGTCGCGCCAGGGATTGTGAGAGGCGGAGATGACCACGCCTGCCTGAAATCCATGGGTGCGGGCGAGGAAGGCGACGGCGGGGGTGGGCACGATCCCGGCGCTTTCAACGCGGGCTGCGGCGGCGCGGAGGCCGGCGGCGAGGACGGCGGCGATCCAGGGACTGGATTCGCGGGTGTCGCGGCCGAGGAGGACGGCGGGCTGGCGGCAAGTTTTGCGCAGGGAGTGGGCGAGGGCGAGGCCGGTGGCGAAGATGGTGATGGGATCGAGCGGGGATTCTCCGGCGATGGCGCGGATGCCGTCGGTACCGAAGAGATTGCGTAGGCGCGGAGCGGTCATAGTCTCAATTCTTGGGACTCAATTCCCGGCTATGTTTGTTGGGGGACGGTCGATTGGGCGCAGAGGATTCCACGCGGCTGATGAAGGCGCCGTCGGAGAGGCGCGTGGTGACCTGGTCGCCGGCGGCAACCTGAGCCGTCGAGCGCACCAGCCCGCCTGCCGCGTCGAGCACCAGCGCGTAGCCGCGGTCGAGGACGGCGAGGGGCGAGAGCGAGTGGAGGCGGGCATGGAGAGCGCTGAGAGTGGACGCGGAGGATTGGAGGAGGCGTTCCAGAGAGCGGTCCAGGCGGGTGCGGGAGGAGGCGAGACGCTCGCGGGTCTGGGCGAGGCTCTGGCGGGGATCGTGGCGGAGGACGGATGCGGTGAGATCGGCGAGGTAGGCCTGGCGCAGGCGAAGTTGGGTGGCGAGGGCGGATTCAAAACGAAAGGAGAAGTCGTCGAGGCGCTGGGCGAGGCGATGCATGAGCGTGGAGATGCGCGACTCGGCGCGGTCCGCCGCGGCGGAGCGGGTTAAACGCTGGCGGGCTTGCAGGAGCTGGAAGCGGGCGGCGCGTTCAAGGCGGTGGGAGAGCGTGGCGAGAAGCTCTGCGATCTTGTGCTGGGCCTCGGTGATGAGCTCGGCGGCGGCGGAGGGAGTGGGTGCGCGGAGGTCGGCGGCGAAGTCGGCGATGGTGAAGTCGGTTTCGTGGCCGATGGCGGAGACGATGGGCAGAAGGGAGGCGGCGATGGCGCGGGCTACGGGCTCGGAGTTGAAGGCGGCCAGGTCTTCCAGCGACCCGCCGCCGCGGGCCAGGACGATGAGGTCTACGAGGCTGGAGGCATTGAGTTGGGCAATGGCGGATTCGATCTCGGCGGGGGCCTGGTCGCCCTGCACGGAGACGGGACAGACGAGGACGCTGAGGCCGGAGTGGCGGCGGCTGACGATCGAGAGAAAGTCGCGGATGACGGCGCCGGTGGGCGAGGTGATGATGCCGGCGGTGCGGGGAAAGGCGGGCAGGGGACGCTTGCGGGCGGCGTCGAAGAGGCCTTCGGCTTTGAGGCGCTCCTTGAGCTGTTCGAAGGCCAGTTGCAGCGAACCGGCGCCGACCGGCTCCATGGTTTCGGCCACCAGCTGCATCTGGCCGCGCTGCTCGTAGACGCTGACGCGGCCGCGGACCAGGACGTGGAGGCCGTCTTCGGGGCGGAAGCGGAGCAGCATGGCCTGGCGGCGGAAGAGGACGATGGGGAGCTGGGCATCGGCGTCCTTGAGGGTGAAGTAGACGTGGCCGGAGGGCGCGGGGCGGTAGTTGGAGATCTCGCCTTCGACCCAGACGTCACCGTACTCCTGCTCGATGAGCTCGCGGATCTGGGCGACGAGTTCGCGGACCGGCCAGATGCGGCGCGTAGGGCGTGGTTCCTCGAAGGTGAGGCCGAGCTGGGGCGCGAATGGGTCGGGCAGGGGCATTCCCTACAAAGTGTAACCGGTGGGCTTACTTGCGGCTCTGGACGAGGGCGCGCAATTCGGCGGCAATGGAGGTGAGACGCGCGCCCAGGGCTGGGTCGGGGCCGCCGTCGCGAGAGTACATGATCTCCAGCTCACGGGCCAGGACGGTGCCCCTGGTGAGACCGAAGGTGCCGAGCACGCCGGCCAGCTTGTGGGCGGCAGCGTTAGCGGCTTCGTGCTGCTCGATGGAGAGACGGTTGGCGGTAAAGGCAGCGGCGGCGGAGTCCAGAATGGCGATTCGCTCCTCAATTTGCGGCAGGAATTGGATCCACATGCGGTCGAGGGCTTCAGTCAGATTGGGCTGTCCGATGGAGTCCATAGTCACGCGCCTTTCAAGGGGGTCGAACGGCCTTTCATTTCCAGCCCAGCAGGCTGGCAATCTGCGTGGAGAGCGTGAGCGGGTCAAAGGGTTTGAAGAGTATGGCGTCGACGCCCAGGTCGGCGAAGCGGCGCTGGTCGGAGCTTTGTACTTTGGCGGTGAGCAGCAGCACGGGGATGCGGGCGGTGGCGGGATTCTTGCGCAGCTCGCGGAAGATGGTGGGGCCATCCATGCCGGGCATCATCACGTCGAGCAGAATGGCGTCGGGCTGGCGCTCGATGGCGCAGGCCAGACCCTGGGCGCCGGAACTGGCTACCAGGACCTCCCAGCCGGCCACGGTCTCAAGGCTCAGGGCAGCAACTTCTCGTATGTCTTCTTCGTCGTCAATGATCAGGATGCGGTGCGCCATTAATCCATCATCTCCCCGGCCAGTCTGGAAGTTCCACTATCCGGGATTTCGGACGACTGGAGTCTCTTCCATCTGACGCGAACTGCGCAACATCGTCAAGACCAGAGCTTCGAGCTGTTGGGGTTGGACGCGGGCCTTGGTGAGGAAGTGAGTAGGCCCGAGGGTGAGCTGGCGGCATTCGGCCGGAGTAAGCTCGCGGCCGGAGTAGACCACCAGCGGCAACCGGGCGAGGTTCTCATTGTTGCGCAACCAGTCCACCACGTTGAAGCCGTCGCCGTCGGGCAGGCCGATGTCCAGCACCAGCAGGTGGGGCTTAAAGCCAAAACAAGCGTCCAGCGCCGCCTGGAGTGTGTAGGCCAACTGGACCTCGATGGTGTCGCGGGAGAAAACATCGCCGATGATGCGGGCCAGGTCCACATCGTCCTCGACGACAAGAATGCGCGCCTTTTCGCCGGGTCCGCAGAGCACGCGGGCCAGTTCGCCCAGCAGAGCATCTTCATTGAGCGGCATGGCGACCCATCCTTCGGCGTGGGCGGGCAGGTCTGCCGGTTTCTGCCGGTTCTCAACGCTGAGCAGGACGACGGGGGTGCGAGCTTCGGGGTCCAGGCGGCGCAGGAGGGGCAGAATCTCCCAGCCGTTCATGCCGTCGAGGGAGGTATCGAGGAGGATGGCCTCGACGCCTTCGTGGGCTGCGGCGAGGGTTTGCTCCACGGTTGCGGTCTCCACAACACGGTAACCGTGGCGGTTCAACTGGGCGGCGATCTGCGGGCGCGTGGCCCCGTTGGCGTCGGCCAGCAGGATCGTGCCGCGGCCGGGCGCCTGATCGAATACGCCGCCCGGCGTTTCCGAAAGAGCCGGAGAAACCGGCTTATAGGGCAGGAAGACGCGGAAGGTAGAGCCGCAGACGGGATTCCGTTCCGCCCAGATGCGTCCGGAGTGTTGCAGGACGATGGTACGGCAGATGGCGAGGCCCAGGCCGCTGCCGCCTTTCTGACGGGAGTCCAAGACGTCCACCTGCTGGAATCGCCCAAAGATGGCGTCGAGCTTGTCGGCGGGTATGCCGCGGCCCTGGTCGATGACGGAGAGGGTGACGCCGCTGACTCCGGGGCGCAGCATCACGGAGATGGTGGAGTTTGGCGGAGAGAACTTGACGGCGTTGGAAAGCAGGTTAGTGAGCACCTGCAGCAGGCGGTCGGGGTCGGCGCTGATTTCGACCTGGGTGGTGTCGTGGATGAGCTGCACGCCTGCTGCCTCGGCCACCGGCTGCATGCCGTCGATGGCCTGGCGGACGATCTCAGCCAACTGTACGGGGCGGAAGGCGAGGGGTTCCTTGCCGCTCTGGATGCGTTCCAGGTCGAGGATGTCGTTGATAAGCCGGACCAGGCGGTCAGAGTTGGTGAGGGCAATGCGGAGCAGGTTGGCGGCCTTGTCGTTGACCTTGCCCAGGATGCCCGAGGAAAGCAGGCCCAGTGCTCCCCGGATGGAGGTGAGCGGGGTACGCAACTCGTGGCTGACGGTGGAAATGAACTCGTCTTTGAGGCGGTCAAGGGCGTAGCGCTGGCTGATGTCGCGGAAGCTGAGCACGGAACCGGAAAAGTGGCCCTCATCGAGGATGGGAGTGAGAACGTACTCGGCCGGGAAGGAGCTGCCGTCGCTGCGGAAGATGGTGTCTTCGCCGGCCGCGGCCTTATAGTTTGCGGAGGAGCGGCGGAGGGGACAATCCTGGTTGCACTGGCGGCGGGGCGGTGCAGAGGCGTGCAGCAGGTCATGCACCGGCTTGCCGGCGAGGCTGGAGGCCGCGATGCCCAGCAGACGGGCGGCGGCGGGGTTGGCAAAGCTGACCAGGCCGTGGCGATCCAGGCCGCAGATACCGTCGGCGACCGAGTCGAGCAGGATCTCCTGCTCGCGGTAGAGTTTCTCGGCCCGGCCCCGTTCGTGGGAGCGGGCCAGCATCTGTCCCAGAGAGGCGGCCACCGTCTCGAGGGCGGCCAGGGTCTCGCGGTTTTCGCGGAGGCTGAAATGGCAATAGAATTCGAGGACGGCCAGCACCTTGTTGCCCACGCGCACAGGCACCGCACAGCCGGAGACCATCCTGTGGTGCAGGATGGCCTGAGTGTGCGGGCTGCGGGGCAGGGAGGTCAGGTCGGTAAGCCATGCCGGGCGGCCATCCTGCCAGACCCGTCCAGGCAGGCCTTCGCCTTTGTCCAGCATGAGCCCCATGCCCTCCTGGATGAGGGTCTCCGTGCGCCCCGGAGCGCCCCAGCCGGAGCAGAATTCCAGCCGGTTCACCTCGGCGTTGACCTCCCATTTGATGGCCACGTCCCAGCCCTGGGAGACGCAGAGGGCCTCCAGAATGCGCATGGCCGCGATCTCGGGGGATGTGTTTTCGCCCACGATTTCGCTCATTACCAGTTGCAGGGCCACGCGGTGCTCGCGCTGGACCAGCAGGCGAAGAACCAGGATTGCAGCGACGGCTCCGGCAATGAAGATCAGCGGTCCAGCAGAGAGTCTGGGGTTGGCTGCCAGGCGCGGCGCAAGCACTCCGAACGCCAGGGCCAACGCGAGACCTAACAGGATCGCCGAAACGTAGGAAAAGCCACGCCGGGCCGTGCGCCCGGGTTGCTCTGTTGCGGCAGTTGTTTGCTCTTGCATGGCGCCCCCAAGGCAACTATCCAACAAATCGGCACTTGTGCAGCGGCTTTGCAGCCACCGGCAGGCCGTGAGCATTCAATAGAAGGTCTTACCCTGCCCGCGAGACAACGCAGATCCGAGCGGGCGATTTTCAGGTAGTATACGCGTTCGATTCCAACCCTACTACGCAAATTGTAGTCGAGTTTCCCGGGATGAAGCACGCCAGTAACGGGGGTTGCCGAAGACGCGGGCAAGAGTTCAAGAGAAACCTGGCAGAGATCGCGGACCGGCGACGCGTTCATTTTACCTGTTCTTCAAATATCGCTTCCACGAAAACAGCCATATACTGGCCTCATGTTGCATATGTCTGTTTCACCCCATCTTTATCGCACATTCCTTGCCGCGGCGGGGCTGGTTTGCGTCCTGGCCCAGCCACAGGCCGCCCACGCCTGGGGCAATGAGGGCCATCGGCTGATCAACCGTCTGGCGGCCGCCACGCTGCCCGCCGATGTGCCGGCCTTTCTGCGTTCCGAGGCGGCGGTGAACGAGATCGAGTACCTGGGTCCCGAGCCGGACCGGTGGCGGTCGCCCGCCGAGCCGGAGTTGAGCGCGGCGCAGGCCCCGGAGCACTTCATCGACCTGGAACTGGCCGATGCGCTGGGCCCCTTGCCGCGCCGGCGGCTGGACTTCGAAGCCGATGTCTTTGCCGCCGGTGAGCGGCCGGAGAAGATCGGCCTGCAGCCCTGGGAGGCTACCGAGGTGTGGGAGCGGCTGAAGGCCGCGCTGCGCGAGTACCGGAACCTTGCCGCCGCCAAACAGGATACCCGGGCCGTGGAACAGGCCGCGATCTTCTATGCCGGGTGGCTGGGACACTACGTGGGCGACGGTTCTCAGCCCCTGCACACCACGATCCAATACAACGGCTGGGTGGGACCCAACCCCAACGGCTATACCACCGGCCACCAGATTCACTGGCAGTTCGAGGGTCCGTTTGTGGCCGCGAACGTGCATGAGCCGGAAGTACAGGCCAGGATGACGGCGCCAAAGGCCATCGACGGCGATATTTTCTTGAGCTACGTGGCTTACCTAAGGCACTCGGCGACCTGCGTCGAAAGGGTCTACCAACTGGAGAAGGCGGGAGGGTTTGTGGGAGCCGGATCGGCCGAGTCGCGGGAGTTTACCGCGGAACGGCTGGCCGCCGGAGCCAGCATGCTGCGGGACTTGATCTACACCGCATGGCTCAAGAGCGCTGAACCTGTGCCTGATCCCTACGCGGCAAAGTAGGAGGGGATTCAGTCGCCGGCTTCAGCAGCGGCCAGGGCCGGAATCCGGCGCAACAGTACGGTGAGCATCAAGGTCATCAGCAGAACCGCGGGGACGGCGATGACGAACCAGGCCAGCATGGCGTGGCCGGTGAGCGAGCCCATCAGCGAAAGCAGCTTCAGAGGCGAGGAGTTCATCAGGGCGCCAGCCTTGGCGGCATGGTTGGAGCCGGAAGGCATGAGCCTGCCGCCCAACCGTACAAAGGGCACAATGAGCACAAACTGCAGCGGCATGACGAGATAGTTTGCCGCTTGTATGGCGGGCAGATTGAGCCGCAGCGCCAGCGCCAGCAGCGCGCACAACGCGGTGGGAATGCCCACCACGGGAATGCAGCCGATGGCGAATCCGAGAGCCAGGGTGAACGCCAGGCGGCGGGGCGAGATGCCCTGCGTGAGCCACACGGAAGCCTTCCGCTTTATCGAGTCAATCGATTCGGACTTTGTGGGGGATTTGTTCGCCATCACACTCACCCTATGTATACGGATGACCGCGGGTGATAGTTTTCTCGTGAAACTTTGGTAATAGAACCAAAAACGTCAGTAGAAAGCGAGAGTTTTCCAATATGGGGAGGTAAGCAGGCGCTGTGCACTGCAAAATCGCTCGCAGCTGTCTATGGCATTTTCACAGATACTGTGCGGTATTTTTCCTTCTGGGAGGGTCGTCGCTCCCTGGTGGTCGCGCCGACTCAGCCTCTCTGGCCTCGCATTACACCATCTGTGAAAATGCGTCGGCTTCCGGCTCAGCTTCAAGCAGTGCGGCCATTTTGGGCAGGAGGCGCTCGAAGAGGCGGGTCAGACGGTCTTCAACCAGGCGGCCGGCTTCGAAGACCTCCTCGTGGCTGAGGGGGTTCGAGCCCAGGCCGGCGGCGAGGTTGGTGACGCAGGAGATGCCGAGGACATAGATGCCCATGTGGCGGGCGGCGATGGTTTCGGGCACCGTGGACATGCCGACCAGCGTGGCTCCAAGAGACCGGAAGGCGCGGATTTCGGCGGGAGTCTCGAAGCTGGGGCCGCTGACGGCGAGATAGATGCCTTCGGCGAGCGTAAATCCTTCTTCCGCCGCGGCTTCCTTGGCCAGAGCGCGAAGCGCTTTGGAGTAGGCCTCGGACAGGTCTGTAAAGCGAAGGCCGGAGCCGGGGCGGAAGCCGAAGCGGGGCTCGTTGGGACCGGCGAGGGGGTTGAGGCCCATGAGGTTGATGTGGTCGGCGAGAGCGACGAGCTGGCCCACGCGGTAGTTTTCGTCGATGCCTCCGGCGGCGTTGGTGAGGACGACGGCGCGGATGCCAAGCGCTCCCAGCACGCGCACGGGGAAGGTGACCTGGCTCGCCGAGTAGCCTTCGTAGAAATGGACGCGGCCCTGCATGACGACGACGGGGATTCCGTTCAGCAAGCCGGCGACGATGCGTCCCGAGTGGCCCTCGACGGTGGAACCGGGGAAGTGGGGAATTTCGGCGTAGGGAACAATAACCGGGTTGGCGACAGCGCCGGCCACCGCGCCCAGGCCGGAGCCGAGGACGATGCCGATGCGAGGAGCTGGCAAGCCTAGCCTGGCCTTGAGGAACGAGGCGGCTGCAGCGACCTGGTCGAAGTAGGTCATGATTGAGCGTGATTGTGCGCTTTGCACATTCTACAAGCGCCAGGATTTTCAGACAGCGAAGAAGACGGCTGGCGAGACGTGGAATCGCTTGCTGAGTTCTTCGATATGCGCCGCGTTCAACCTGCGTTTTCCCGAGAGTATTTCGGAGACAACGCTCTCCCCTCCCAGCTCGGCTGCGATATCGCGTTGCTTCATGCCGTGCCGGTCCAGCAGGAAGCGGAGTACATCGGCCGGGGAAGCCTTGGGAACCGAATAATGCTCTTCTTCATACCGCTCAATCAGCAGGGTGAGCAGCTCGATGGCTTCCACCTGAGCCGCTGTGGGACGCGGTTCGGAGGTCAGCCGGTAAAGAGCCTTGGTATAAGCCGCGAGCTGTTCCTCGGTGCGAATCAGGTGAGGCGCGCCGCGCTCGATCATCTTTGCCGGGTTTGCTAGAACTGTAGCCATTCCGCTCTCTTCTTCCCGCTCATGGCGCACCAGCGGTCGTAATCTTTGTGCGTCATGAACGAGCCTATGTACACATGCCCCAGTGATAAACGCCCGTCGATCACCTTGGCGTAATGAACCGCAACGATCAACCGGAACCTGTTGTGCCGGATATTGAAGACGACAAAACCGTCAACAATGTCCGCATCGGGAAAACTCTCACGCAATTCCTGAAAGTTCCGCCAGCGAGCCGATTTCACAATCCGTATCCAGGAGCCGATTTCCTGAGCAGCCTCCCGATGGTCCTCAGACGCCTGCTGCAGGCGTTTGATCGTGACGATATGCACTGTCTTAGAATACTTCGCGTTTTGCGAAGTGTCAAGCGGCGCAGCGCTCTTATCCCAGAAAGATACCGGCAATGGAGGCCGAGATCAGGTTTGCCATGGTCCCGGCGAGCATGGCGCGGAAGCCGAGCTTGGCCAGGTCGTTGCGGCGCTCGGGAACCAGCGCCCCGATGCCGCCTATCTGCATGCCGATGGAGCCCAGGTTGGCGAATCCGCACAGGGCAAAGGTGGCGATGGTGAAGGAGCGCGGGGCGAGCGTGGCCTTCTGCGCGCCCAGCGAGATATAGGCGATAACTTCGTTGAGGGCCATGCGCGTGCCCAGCAGGTTGCCGATGGCGCCGCAGTCGCGCCAGGGAACGCCGATCAACCAAGCCACAGGCGCGAAGAGAAAGCCGAGGATCTGACCCAGGCTGCCGGGAACCCAGTGCATATAGTTGAGCCCGTGCGTCCAGCCGAGCAGGCTGTCGAGCAGGGCCACCAGGGCCAGGAAGCTGACCAGCATGATGGCCACGTTGAGGGCCAGCTTGCCGCCGTCGATGGTGCCGCGGGCAATGGCGCCGATGAGGTTTTCTTCCTTGTGCAGCTCGTCCTTGGGCATCACGACCCGGCCCTCGGTGGCGGGGACCTCGGTTTCGGGGACCATCATCTTGGCCACGAGAATGGTGCCCGGCGAGGTCATGATGACGGCGGCCAGCAGGTGCTGGGGCGCAATACCCTGGGCGATGTACATGGCCATGATGCCGCCGGAAACGTGGGCCATGCCGCTGGTCATGATAGTCATCAGCTCGCTGCGCGTGGCCTTGGCGAGGAAAGGGCGGATGGTGAGCGGAGCTTCAGTCTGGCCCATGAAGATGGAGGCGGCCACGTTCATGCTTTCGGCGCCGGAGATGCGCATGGTCTTGAGCATGACCCAGGCCAGGCCGCGGATGACGATCTGCATCAGGCCGATGTGGTAAAGCACGGCGAAAAAGGCGGAGATGAAGATGATGGTAGGCAGCACCTGGAAGGCGAAGATGGAGCCCAGTGAGCCCGAGGGAACGCCCAGAGGGCCAAAGAGGGCCTTGGTGCCGGCGTAGGTGGAGGCCAGCATGGATTTCACCACGTCCCCGGCCCACTGCATGGCCGCCTGCCCGTAGTTGAAGCGCAGCACGAAGAAGGCGAAGACGAGTTGCAGGCCGAGTCCCCAGGCCACCGTGCGCCAGCGGATGCGTTTGCGGTTCGTCGAGCCGAGCCAGGCTGCGAGGAGCACGGCCAGAATTCCCAACACTCCGGTAAATCGATCCAATGCTGTGACTCCTTGAAGAACAGTGATCAGTGGTCAGTGATCAGTTTTCCGCTGAGGGGCTGTGTGCAAAAGAGAAACTCTGTGACCTATCCTCGCCGGGTTTGGCCGCTGCGGAAGGAGGCAGGTACGTCCCTGTAAACCTGATCCCTGGTTCTTGGTCACTGACCACTGACCACTGATCACTGACAACTGAAACTACCTTACAGCATCGCGCAGATGGCTTTCCGCCGTCTCGCGTGTGAATATCCGGCTGACCAGAGGCACTGCGTTCGGCGGAGTATTCGAGAAATGAATGGCTTCTTTCAGAAGCGCAATTGGCTCGGCGAGAAGCGTGGGGCTGGTGGCGTAGAGAGTAGCGATGGGCTGGCCCTTTTCTACGCGCGCGCCGCGGCGGGCGTGGAAGAGAATGCCGGCGTGGGGATCGACGTGTTCTCCGGCCTTCTCGCGGCCCGCGCCGAGCCGCTGCACGGCCCAGCCTAGCTTTGTTGTATCCATATCGAAGATGTAACCAGTCTCCCAGACTTCGAGTACCTGGGTTGTGCCCGGCTTGTGGAAGGCAGGATCGTCGAAGACTGTTGAGTCGCCGCCCTGAGCATCGACCATGGCGAAAAAAGTGCGCAGCGCGGCGCCGTCGGCGAGGACGGACTCAGCCCGGGCGTAGCCAAGCTCAGGTGTGGCCGCCTGGCCGCCAAGGTGAATCATCCATCCGGCAAGAATGAGGGAAAGCTCACGCAGGTCTTCGCTCTCCGCCGGCCTCGCGCCTCGCAACAGCTCGACGGACTCGGCCAGCTCGATCCAGTTGCCGGCGGCGCGGCCCAGGGGCTGGCCCATATCGGTGAGCAAGGCAACGGTGCGGGTTCCGGCGGCTTCCGCGGTGGCCACCATCAGGGCGGCCAGGTATTCGGCTTCCTCCCGCTTGCGGAGGAATGCGCCGGAGCCGGTCTTTACGTCGAGGACCAGGGCGTCGAGGCCGGCGGCCAATTTCTTGCTCAGAATCGAGGCGCAGATGAGGCCTGGGCTCTCCACCGTGCCGGTGCGGTCGCGCAGGGCGTAGAGAACGCGGTCGGCGGGGACCAGCGCCGGGGTCTGGCTGACGATGGATGCGCCGCAGCGAGCCAATACCGTCTCAAATTCCTGCAGGGTGAGGGCGGTGCGGTAGCCGGGGATGGACTCCAATTTGTCGAGTGTCCCGCCGGTGTGGCCGAGGGCCCTGCCGCTGATCATAGGCACGGCCAGGCCACAGGCGGCGGCGATGGGAGCGGCCAGAAAGCTGGTCTTGTCGCCGACGCCGCCGGTGGAGTGCTTGTCGACGGCCGTTTTGCCCAGGCGGGCGGGCGAAAACTTTTCGCCCGAGTCGCGCATGGCCAGGGTGAGCGAGCGGGTTTCGTCCAGCGAGAGGCCGCGCAGAAAGGCGGCCATCAGCCAGGCGGAGAGCTGTTCAGCAGGGATGGAACCTGAAGCCGCGCCGGAGACCAGGAAGCCGATCTCGCGGGCGTCGAGTGCGCCGCCGCCGCGTTTTTTGCGGATAAGGTCGATGGTGTGGAGAGGGGCTGGTGTTGTCGGCATGGAGGATTGGGCCTCAACAAGTTGACTGCTGAGATTATCGCAAGTGGCTGCGACTTTGGCATTTAAAGTTGGAAAAACATGCCTGCTCCATGGCGGAATTCATTGGCTTTCCGGTCCGTGTCAGTCCTCGTGACCTGCCAGTGCTTTGACCGCTGCAATTTCGACTACACTCTTATTCAGCCACAGCAAAATGCCGTGAGTATAAAAAATCGCTCTCGAATTTACTGACTGAAAAGGGTGATCTGAATGAAATCGATGCTGTTTGTCCTTGCCATGGTTCTCACCCTGGGAGCGCCGCTGAGCTGCCCGGCGCAGACTCCGGGGAAGACCTCGAAGCCTGCTCCCATCACGGTGTCGGAGGGGGAGATCAACCTTCCAACGTATGAGCAGGTTGGCAGGTATATGCAGCCGCCGCTGTTTCCGGATTCAACATTGACGGGACTCTACCCCTTTACGACGTTCAAGAGGGAGTTCAAGGAAGGCAGTCCGCTTCAGGAGAAGTACCATGTCCTCTACGTGGAGAGCGAATATTTCAAGCTGACGTATATTCCGGAGCTGGGCGGACGATTTATCGCGCTGTACGACAAGGTGCATCACCGGGAGACGTTTTACCGCAACGATGTGATCAAGCCTACCTACTTCAATCCGCGCTTCGACTGGCCGCAATCCGGCATTGAGTTGACCGGGCCGTTCGATGTGCACTCACTTACCTGGCATGGCGAGCCCTATTGGTCGCACCTGGTCCTGAGGCACAAGGATGGAAGCGTCTCGGTTCTGCTGGGAGAGCTGGACCCCATCTATCAAATGGACGTGACCTTCACGGCAACGCTGTATCCCGGCGTGGACGCGCTGGAGATCAGCACGTTTTGTTACAACGGCACCGACGGCCAGAAGCCGCAGATGTTCTGGTCGAACGCCGCTTTTCCTGTAACTCCCAAGACGCGCTTCCTGTATCCAATGACGGAAACGGTAGGTCATACGACAGGCGTTGTTTCTCCGTGGCCGATCTATAACGGAGTGGACCTGAGCTGGGCCCACAACAATATGAATATGCTCGGTGTTTTCGGGATCGATAGCTACGACAACTACGGCGGCGCTTACCAGTTCGATCAGGACTATGGCGTTTTCCGCTATGCGGACCGCAGAGATGTGCAGGGAATGAAGATGTGGACCTTCGGCTTTGGGCCGGGCTCGTCGGAGGTTGAGCACGGCTACACCGATAAAGCCGGACCATACTGGGAGGGGCAAAGCGGGCGCATGGTTTGGGACGGCCATTATGAATGGGTGTACCCGCATCAGGTGGAGCAGTGGCACGAATGGTGGATTCCGGTGGCGGGCATCAACGGCTTGACCACCCTGAGCAACGATGTGGCGCTGAACCTGGAGGCGCATCCTGATTCGGCAGGAATGAATTCCTCGGTGGACGTGGCGCTTTCTCCGGTGCGCCCGGTTCGCGGCGCCAGGCTGGTGGTGAAGGCCAGGAGCGGCGAATTGCTGAACACCACCGTGGATTTGATTCCCGGATCGCCGGTGAAGAAGACGATTGCCGGCATCCATGCGGATGCCGCGGGCCTCAAAGAGATGGAAGTGCTGATCACCGGCCCGGATGGTGAAGTGCTGATGAATTATCGCCGTCCCGACGGCAATCCGGGCGGTCACGTCACGCCCTTTGCAAAGAATCTCAAAGACGCGCCGATTCCACCCGGGAAGATGACGGCGGAGCAACTGGTAATGGCGGCCGAATTCAAGCAGAAGGACCTGGATGTTGCCGAAGCAGCAAAGTTGGCGAAGCTGGCATTGCAGAGGGATCCGGGATACTCCGCGGCACATGAGTTGCTGGGAATTCTGGAATTCAGCCAGGATCATTTTAGAGCAGCGGCGGCGGAGTTCCAGCAGGCTGTGGATCGCAACCCTTATGCCGATGCGAGCTGGTACTACCTGGCGACGAGCGAGATGAAGCTGGGCCAGGAGAAGCTGGCGGAAGATAATTTTTATTCTGTCTGGCAGGGCAGCGGGTACTACGGCGCGCGCGAATACCAACTGGGCTTGCTGAATTTTCTGCGGCATGACGATGCGGCAGCGGCCGAGCACCTGGCTGGAGCGATCAAGGCCAACGAGCAGGACCTCGACGCGCATCTGCTGCTGGCCATGACGGAGCGAGATGAGGGAGACAAAGATGCGGCGCTCGAACAACTGGCGCAGGCAGTGGAGATCGATCCGGCAGATCGCGCGGCCCAGGCGGAGAAGTATTTTCTGACGGAAGATGCGGCAGCCAGGGACAAACTGATCGAATTGATGGGAGAACGGACCCAGAGCGCCATCGAGGTTTCGATTTTTTACAGTTCACTGGCTCGTTGGAAGGAAGCGGCTGCGGTGCTGAAGATGGCGGAGCCGCCGCATAACCGGGACACGTGGGGCACGCCGCCGCTGTATTACTACACGCTGGCCTACAACGTGAAGCAGGCCGGAGATGCGCGGGCGGCAGCGGAGTACCGCAAGAAGGCGCAAGCCGCGGCCGGCATCGTGGAGCGGTTCGCGTATCGCGCGGAGAGTGAGGCGCCGCTGGCAGATGCGGTAAAAGAAGATCTGAATGATGCGCAGGCGCGGTTCGATCTCGGGTGCCTGCTCTATTATCGCGGGCGGAAGGCAGAAGCGATCGAACAGTGGGAAGCGATCAACCAGGTGAATGCAGCGGATTTCGGCGCGCGGCGCGCGCTGGGGCTGGCCTACGAGGAAGAAGATCAACTGGAGAAGGCCATTCCGCAACTGCAAAAGGCGGTTGAGATCAGCCCGGAGGATGCGAATACACTGGATGACCTGGCGACAGCCTATGCGCGTGCCGGCAAATTCGATGAGCAACTGGCGCTGTTACAAGCCGCCATCAAGCGCACGCCGAACAATGATCACCTGATGGAAGGCGTTTTTGCTGTCGACCTGATTGAGGGCAAGTTCGACGCTGCTCAGGAGATCGTCGATCATCACACGTTTCTTCACGTCGAACGCAGCGATGAGTTGCGCGACGATTACCGTGAACTGGAATATGGCAGAGGCTCGGAGGCCTACAACAAAGGCAACTACGAACAGGCGCTGCAACTGTTCCAGGCGGCGATGAAACCGCCGGCCTCTCTGGGCCTGGATGATTCGGAGTTCCAGACCGCGCCGCGAATCGATTACTACATCGGACGCACGCTCGATGCGCTGGGACGGAAGCAGGAAGCCAGGCAGGCTTATCAGGAGAGCATCCGCGGTGTTGACCAGCTTGCCGGCGGCGGTGGCAATAGCTGGAGCCCCGACAACTTTTTTATGGTGCTATCGCTGGAACAACTGGGACAGCACCAGGAAGCTGCCGATCTGGCGAAGCAGTTCAAGACAGTTGCCGAATCGAGGCAGGATTCGAATGAACCCTTCAATATCGCCAGGGCTGATTATTTGCGCGGCTTGATCGCAAGTTATAACGGCGATCCCGCGGAGGGCCGCAAGCTGATCGCCCAGGCGATACAGATTGAGCCGAACTACATTGAGCCGCGATTCGAGTTGCGCGGCGATGCGATCGACCCTGCCGGCAACTAGCGTGGAATTTTTGCGAAGCGCAGCCGCGCGCCGGTCTCGAAGTCCGCGTGTTCAGCGATTCCCGGCGGCAAGCAGGACGGTTGCAACGGTGAGCAAGGCAAGACCCGCGTAGAGCGTGCGCCGGGCGCTGTTCGGCGCGGCGGTCCATTCTCCGGCGAGCAGGCCGCCGATGTTGGCAGTCATAATCGAAAGGATCTGGATGAGGCCCCAACCGACAGAGGTACCGAGGGCGCCGAGGCAGACAGAGGCGACGCCGTATACCGCTATTGCGCCCATCCAGAGGACGGCCATCAGCACGGCGAAGCCGGCATCGGGCAGCCACGGGCCGCGAAAGACCTTCCAGGTTTTTTCCCTGGAGAGAAGAAACAGGCAATAGGCGAGGTTTGGAAGCAGGCCTCCAGCGAGAGTGACAGGCCAGACGGTGTAGGCTGCGCGGATGGGCGAGATGCCCAACTGGACGGCGCGGGCTGCGATCTCCTGTCCGAAGACGAAGGAGTAGTTAATCATCGGGGCCAGAATGCCGCAGAGTATGGCCAGGGCCAGCGCCATGGCATAGCCGCTGCCGATGTGTTTTTTCTCTCCCTGCTCACGCCGGCTGCCGGCGTGAGCTGAGAGCACGATGCCTGCCAGCATGACGGCGAGTCCGGAGAGGATGAGCGCGCCACTCACAGTGCCGAGCACCGCGCGATGCCTGAAGAAGATTGGAACCAGCGTGCCGCCCAGCGATCCAAGACTGATAATGATGGCGAAGCCGAGCGCCTGCCCGAGCCGCGCAATGGAAAGCCCGAACAATACCTGGGCCACGCCCCAGGCAGCGCCGAGAATAAACGGCAGCAGCAACTGGCCGGGAAGCAGCGAGCAGTAGAGGCCGCGCAGGTTTCCGGCCAGCAGCAATGCCAGAGCCCAGGGCAGGATGACGAGCGAGAACAGGCTGAAGACCAGCCAGATGTTTTCCCATTGCCAGCGGCGGGCGAACTTCATGGGCAACATGCAGTTGCCCGAGCAGAGGCCTGCCAGCAGCGTTAATGCGAGTCCGCCCCACACGATAGCCGGCATAGCTAGTTATCCCTCCGCGCATCGTACTCATGCACCGCGTCGTACATGGCAATGAGATTTTCAGCGGGCACATTGGCCATGATGTTGTGCACCTGCTGGAAGACGAAACCGCCTCCGGGCGCAAGAAACTCACACTGGCGGAGCACGTGTTCGCGGACCTGGGCGGGGGTGCCGCGGGGCAGAATGCTCTGGGTGTCGCAGCCGCCGCCCCAGAATGTTAGGTCGCGCCCGAAGTCGCGCTTCAGTCCCTCGGCTTCCATGCCGCGGCAACTGATCTGTACCGGGTTGATGGCGTCGAGGCCGGCGTCGATGAGGTCGGGCAGCAACGGGCGCACGGCGCCGCAACAGTGAAGCATGACCTTGACGTTGGCCAGTTGCTTGGCGCGCGCCCACATCATGGCGTGGCGCGGCTTGAAGAACTCACGGTACATGCGGGGCGAAATCTGCGGGCTGTTTTGCGCGCCCAGATCGTCGCCGAAGAGGATGACGTCGATGGAGCCGCCAACCGCGTCGAGGAAGATATCGAGGTTGCGCATGTGAATCTCCATGAGGGCGTCAAGAAAGCGGTGCGCCCGCTGCGGTTCGGCGGCCAGCATCATGAGAAAGTTGTCCATGCGGTAGTAAAACTGCCCCATCTCTAGCAGGTTCGCTCCAAAGGCCCCGATAATGGCGCGGTCAGTAGCGGCGCGCAAAGCGCGAGCCCCGGCGGCCAGCTCCTCCGGCCCGGAGATGGATGGCCCCGGCGGCGTCCGCAGCCCGGTCCACATATACTCCGGGAAGAGTTCTTCGATGCGGGAGAGATCCTCCTCGCCGTCGAGGAAGGGCCAGCCAACCTGATCGAAGACCAGCGATCCCTCGGGCATGCGCGCCATGATTCTTCCGCTCGGCGCTCGTAAAACCCAGTCGGTTCCAATGCGCTCCGGCAGTGCCCACACCGGCATCCTGCATGGCGATCCGTCGGGCAAGGTCCAATCCGCCCACCACTTGTCCTCATGGCAGAAGGCTCGACCCAACTCAATCGTATCCACGCCCAGGCGGTCGAGCACGTCCTCGTGGCAGATGGCCAGTTGCTGGATGGGGTCGTAGACGTCGACGGTGCGCGGCTCAAGACCGAGAGCGGCTCTGAGTTTGGGATAGGCGATGGGGGAGATGCCCGATGAGCGGTAGCCCGACAGGTCAACCGGAACCCGGTCAGGCTGATGATGGTTCAAGGAGACAAGTACACGTTCCTGCGAAGTCATTTTGGCTCTTCCAAACCCCTCGTGATTCAGTTTGCTCCTGCTATGTTCTCACTCCGGCTGCCACATATTGTGCCGGGCACTCCGGTTGTCACGACTACGACCTAATGACTTTCGGCTTCATGCCACACAAGCTTTGGGGCGTCTCGAAGAAGATCTGGCGAGCGGTGGTGAGCGCCATATTCTCGTCGTACTGTCCCTGGACGATTTTGCGCGCCAGTACATTTGCCAGTTGCTTGCGGACCATGACCGCCTTGGCATAGGACCAGTCGGCGCAATAAGCGTCGGAAAGAAACCCAATCTGCTTATTCACAGGGAGCATGTCCAGGCGTGTTTCCATAATCTGGCGAATGAACAGCGGGAAGAAATTGTGCCACCAATAACCCGCAAGAGAGAAGTTCGGCAGCTCGCGGCATAAGGTGCAGAGCGTCTGGTTGGCGTGCAAACTTGCAATATGGCATTGGAAGTTGAGCTTTGGATGCCGTGAGATGAGATCGCCCAACTGGCGCAATGTGGTCTGGCGAATGCGGCTGGCGGTCTCGAAGGGCAAGGGATCTGCGCCCAGCGAGAACTGGAATAAGAACCCCTCATGGCTCTGCTCAAGCCGCTGCATATACTGCTCGATCACATAGTTGGCATAGATGTCGCGTTCCACGGGACCCGCCTGCGCGCGCCGTTCCAGAGCTTTATTCATCTCCGCATCGCTTACCGGGCGATAATCAAAGTCCGTGGAAAAATGCTGGGCCGTATTGAGAATCCGGTCATAGGGAGTCACGGCGCAGTAGTGATCGAGGCAGTCGTGCACATCCTGGAGCGTGCGGATGGGCCGGGGCACGGAGGGCCGCGCACCCAGGGTCACGGGGATAGGCGGTTCCGGCGCCTGGGCACTCCACGTGCGTTCCAGCTCATACAATGCCGTGTCGAACTCACCCCACTGGCCGCGCGAGAAGAATGCCCACTCCAGGCTGTACTGCAACAACTCTTCGCACTCGCCGTTGCGCCCGCGCCAGAGTTCGGTTACGGTTCGCTGAATTCGCGCGCGGTCCAGAGTCTGGACAGCCCAAGTCTTTCCGGCGCGCTCCCGTATCATGTCATCGAGCTTGCGCCAGTTGGCTGCGGTAACCGGCTCGGTCCAGCCGTATAGGTCCTTGAGGATGATACGCACCATCCAGGAGCAGGAGGTATTTTGAATCCTGGGCAGATAGGGAATGGCTTCTTCCAGTCTGGCGTGAGACTCCTCTATGGAGGGCATCTCATTGAGCCGTGCGCCATTGGGGCAGCCCGCAGAGTAGAGGTCGCTGATGACCATATGGTAGAGGAGGATGTCATCGAGGCCTCGAGCTGAGAGGTGCGCCGCGTCCAGGTGCGTGTGTGCATCCAACAGGGGAATTTCGCGGAGTGCCTCTTCAAGACGGTTTACAAGTTCTGCAGTGTTCATACAAGTTTCCTTCCATCAATAGGTTTTTGTCATCAGGCGATCGACGTCGCCGGTGGTGGGAAGATGTTGCCATCCACTGGGACGGGTTGCAAAGGCCGCCGCTGCGGCCGAGGCGAATCGCAGGCAATCAAGGATATCCTTCCCGCCCGCGAGAGCCGCGGCGTAAGCGCCATGGAAGACGTCGCCGCATCCCGTGGTCTCGAGACTTTCCACTCGCGGAGCCGGCAGGTGTTGAACGGACGCGGAGGCGTGGAGGTAATAGCAACCCTCAGGGCCGCAGGTGACCGCTGTACAGGCCCGCGGGCTGCGGCGGTGCAATTCCTCCGCGGCCTGCGAGGGAGTGGGCAAACCTGTGCAGGCGGCGGCAAAGTCGCGCGGAACCAGGAGATGGTCGGCCAGGGACATCATTTCGTCGATGCGGGGCGCGTCCGCCCACTCCAGGTCCATGACTACCGCTGCTCCCATCTGCCGCGCGCAACGCGCGGCGTGAATGGCTGTATCGGGGCCGAACTGGTCTACAAGCAGCACGCGGGTACTGCCAATGGTCTCCGGGCTGATCTGGTTGGCGGGCACGGGTACGGTGCGGCTGACATTGTAAAAAATATTCCGGGTGCCGGCTATTTCATCCAGAATGATGACGCTGTGAATCGGCCCTGCACCGGGGGGGCGTTGGACGAAGCGGCAATCCACTCCGGCGGTTTTGAGAGCCTCGAAGGCTGCGACGGAAAGTTCATCCTCGCCGAGTATGGCCGCGTAGGCGCAATGTGCGCCCAGGCGGCAGGCTGTGGCCAGGGCCGTTGCTATCTGGCCCCCCACATTGCGTCCCTCGCGATTGATCCTGACCTTCTGATCCGGAGGCGGGTACGAATCCACGTAGAGGGAATCGTCTACGGCAATGGTTCCGAGGCCAAAAATGTCAAACTCCGGCCTGGGCATTTCAGTCTCCGAGCCCCGCGAGCTGCATGGCTTTTTCCGGGCTCACCTGGTCGTGGATGACAGCCTTGAAGGCTTTGACCGCCTTGGTGATCTCATGGAAGCCCCAAATGTTGCGGCCAACCACCATTCCGCGTGCGCCGCTCTGGACGACAGCTTCGGCTATGGCCAGGCTGGCGAGAAAACTTTCAGCCTTGGGCCCTCCGGCGGCTACCAGCGGAACCGGGCAGTTCTCGACGATCTGCTTGTAGCTGGCCACGTCGCCACAGTAAGGCACCTTGATCACGTCCACGCCTACCTCGATTCCGCAGCGGACGGCCCAGGAAATATCCTCGGGAGTAAAACTGATATCGACTTTGTTGTTGCTGAAGGTTCTGGGGTACACGTGGAGGATGACGGGCATGTCCCAGGTTTCCGCCTGTCGAACCAAGTCGGCGACGCGCCGAATGTGTGCCGCCTCCGTGGCTCCGCGGACGAAAGCGCAGGTGGCAAATGCGTCCGCGCCGATCCGCACCGCGTCCTCGGGATAGGCCAGCAGTTCGTCCGCTGTGTCATCGGGACGGGCCGCGAGACTCTGCATGATGAGCGGAATCGATCCTGCGTAAGGCCCCCACCAGCCCAAAGCGACTCCCTTGTTCATGGTGATGGAGTCGGGTTTGCCGGCCACAATGGCGGCGATCGTTTTGGGCAGCTCGCGCAGCCCCGATTGCATATACAGATCCTGGTGATAGCCAAGGAAGTGGTCAATGGCTACGGAACACAGACGCCCCGAGGGATGACTGAATAATCGTTTTAACCGGATACTCTTACCTAACCCCATTTCATCTCCATCATTGTTATTTGTCTGCGCCTGAAGCCAGGCACGGCCCGCAGGGAGCCAAACGCTAAACTCTGCGCACCTCGATGTTTTGAGCCGCCAATTGCTGGGCTATCTCCTCGGGGAATCCGGTGTCTGTGATGATGCAGTGGATGGCCGATAGCGGAGCAACGCGAGCCATGGCACGGGTGGGGAATTTGCCGGAGTCGGCCAGAAGGATCACCTGTTTGGCCGCCGAAATCATGGTGCGCTTTGCGCGCGCCACCTCGATCGAGACGTCAGAAAGGCCGGTCTCAAGCTCGAATGCGTGTGTGCCCAGAAAGAGTTTGTCGGCCAGAAGGTCTCCCAGATCGCGTTCCGCCAGCGGGCCTACCGTGCCGATGGTCTCAGGGCTCAGACTTCCGCCCGCCAGCACCACATGAACATCCGGAAGCGATCCCACCTGAATGGCGACATTGAGGCCGTTGGTAATAATCGTCAGGGGCGAAAGGTTCGGCAATCGCTTCGCCATTTCCATCAGGGTCGAGCCGGAATCCAGCATGATGGTGTCGCCGGGCTGGACAAGACTGGCGGCTTCTTGCCCGATGCGCTGCTTGGCTTCAAGGTTGAGCCGGGCGCGCTGATCGAAGGCAACGGATAAAGCCGTATGCGTGCGGGCGATGGCGCCGCCATGATCGCGCACCAAAAGCCCTTCATGCGCAAGCAGTTCCAGATCGCTCCGGATGGTGACTTCGGAGACTCCGAGGATGCTGCCCAGCTCAGCCACACGCATGCTTCCACGAGCGGTCACCAACTCGGTGATCATGCGCCGGCGGTCGGCTACCAAATGAGGGCGCCCTCCAAGGGGTGGGGAGAGAACTTGATTTTGTGCGCCCATGGGCATGCTTCCCTGCTTCCAGATCGAAACCATTTCCTTAGCAATTGATAGAATAGTGTACAGCGGTGAGCTGAAAGTACGCAAATAAAGCGATAAACTATGAACAATATCGAAATTATTACCTTTCGTTTATTTTCATTATCCTCATTGACAATACAAATCTTCATATGTTGGAATTCGTTAGCGTCTCCGCCAGACTGAAGGGATGAGTGAAACACCGTGCTGTCGTGGATTGATACCGTCATTATATTTGCAAGCCTGGGGCTGGTTGTTTATGCGGTGACGCGCGCCTCCAATAAAGGCCGTTCAGGGAGAGAATACTTTCTGGCGGGCCGCGACCTTAGCTGGCCGTTCATCGGCATGTCGCTTTTTGCCTCGAACATCTCAGCGGAACACGTTCTGGGCATGGCCGGAGACGGGTACCGCATCGGCATGGTCGCCGGCGGCTACGAATGGGTGAGCGGCTGGGATCTCATCATGCTGGCCATGTTGTTCGCGCCCCTCTATCTGCGCGAGAAGCTCTTCACCATTCCGGAATTTCTGGAGCGCCGCTATGGGTGGCCCCTGCGCGCCTTCCTTTCAGCCAACCTGCTGGTCATCAATGTCTTCACCAAGAACGCCATCGACATCTGGGCGGGCTCGCTGCTGTTCAAGGTGCTGTTCGGGTGGAACCAACTGCTGGTGATGATCGCGCTGTCGGCATTCACGGCTCTTTACACGATGAAGGGCGGCTTGCGCGCGGTGGTTTACGCGGACATGGTGCAGGGGACCTGGCTGATCCTGAGCAGTGCGCTGCTGGTCATCCTGGGCCTGCATGCCGTGGGAGGCTGGCATGGCCTGGTGACCCATGCGCCGCAGGCGTCGCTTCAGATGGTCAAGCCACTGACGGACGAGCTTCCCATTACCGGTTTCCTTATCGCCAATTTCTTCTCCGGGATGTTCTATTGGTGCATGGACCAGACGAATGTGCAGCGCGTGCTGGGCGCGCGCACATTGAAGGACGGCCAGCGAGGCGCGATCTTTGCAGGCTTCCTCAAGCTGCTGGTTCCTTTCATTCTGGTCCTTCCCGGGGTGATCGCGCGGGTTCTCTACCCTGGGATTTCCCGATACGACTTTGCTTATCCGCAGCTGGTCCAGGGCCTATTGCCCGTGGGTCTGCGCGGCCTCGCGCTCGCCGGCCTGATTGCCATTCTGATGTCTTCCATGAGCGCTTGCTACAACGCCAGCGCCACGCTTGTGGTGAGGGATTTTGTTTTGCGATTCAAACCTGACACCACTGAAAGCACACAGGTGGTGATCGGCCGCTGGGTTACTGTGCTCATGGCGGTGCTCGGCGTCGCGGCAGCTCCGCTGGTCGGCCTTTCTGTAACCATCTGGTACTACCTGCAACTTATCTCCCACTACCTTTGCGCCCCGATGATGGCGGTTATCCTCACCGGAGTGTTGTGGAAGAAGGCCAACACCCAGGGAGCCATCGGAGGAATCATCGCCGGGTTCTGCGTGGCGGTGGTCGTTTTTCTTGACCAGGTTCTGCACCTGGGGCTGCCCATTCTCTCCCTGCCGATTTTTCACTCTTTCCTTCACCGGGATTTGGTGGTGCTTATCGTTGCCACTATTGCCACGGTGATTGTGAGCAACATGACCAGCCAACCGGAGGATTTCAAAAAGGCCGCGGTCAACGTTTCAGCGGAATTCACCAACCGCTGGGAGGGGATCGACGACTACCGCAATATGGCTTTTGTGCTGTTTATCTGCACGGTTGTACTCTGGTACCTGTTCCGGTAATTAATCGATGAATGAGAATTTTGCGAGGCGATGAAGGAAGATGAGCGCTACTGAAAACGTAATTATTCTCGATCCATATCCGCGTGACTCGAATGTGGTTTTCAGCGCCGAGGACAAGCGCCGGCTGGAAGCGCTGGGCCGCGTGATCTGGCATGACGGCGGGCGCGCGCCCGATGCGCAGATTGACCGGCACCTGCCCAACGCCGTCGCCCTGCTGGGCCAGGCGGATATGCCGCGCGAGCGACTGGACCGCGCCCCGCATCTGCGGCTCATCGTCAATGTGGAGGGAAATTTCCTTCCCAATATCGATTACGAGGAATGCTTCCGGCGCAATATCTACGTTACGGCCATTGCTCCGGTGTTTGCCGTGCCCGTCTCCGAGATGGCGCTGGGCATGGCGATTGCCGCCGCGCGAGGGATGGTGGATGGCGATCGAAAGATGCGGGCGGGAAAGGAATCGCTCTATGGCGTGGACGATACGGCGGATTCCTTTCTATTGCGCGGCAAGACGCTGGGTGTGATCGGCTGCGGAAACCTGGGACGGGAATTGATCCCCATGCTGCGCCCGTTCCAGGGAGAGATCCTGGCGCACGATCCCTGGGTTCACGAGCAGGTCTTGCGCAACATGCAATTGCACCCTGTGGGGCTGGAAGAATTGTTCCGCCGGTCACGCGTTGTTTTTATCCTGGCGCCGCCCACCACGGAGAACGCCGGTTCGCTTGACAGAAGGTACTTCAACCTCATGCAGCGGGGATCGGTGGTGGTGCTGGTCAGCCGGGCGGGGATCGTGAACTTCGACGATTTGCTCGATGCCTGCGAGTCGGGCCACATACGCGCCGCCATTGATGTTTTTCCGGAAGAGCCCATTCCGCCGGACCACCGTGCCCGTCGTACGCCGAACACGATTTTGTCAGCGCATCGCGCCGGAAATGTGCCGGAGATTATGCATGAGATGGGAAAGATGATCGTGGACGATGTGGAGTTGGTCCTGCGCGGGCTTCCACCGCAGCGAACGCAGCGTGCCAGCTTCGAGACCGCGGCGAAGTATCGAAGCACGACGCCAGGGAGTTCATAGAAAGGAGGCGTCCCCAGCCAGTGGAAGCATCAGGAACTATCAGTTATATCGTTTATATTATCAATAGGTTAACAGCCCGTGGTGCAAGTCCTGATTCGTACTCTGGAAGTTGTTGGATTATCCACAGGGTTTGCTCGTAAGCTTTTTTCATGGCGATGGGCAGACGTGAGCATCGAGAGCGGCAAGAGGA
>Ga0187872_10000343_pt1 | contig 55567 bp, 51 predicted proteins | sample June2016WEW_16_4_FD_132973 | JGI IMG/M metagenome (GOLD analysis project Ga0187872, IMG submission 132973) | Peatland microbial communities from SPRUCE experiment site at the Marcell Experimental Forest, Minnesota, USA - June2016WEW_16_40 | ecosystem: Environmental > Terrestrial > Soil >...
CTGACGCTCGCGGCTCATCCAGCCGGGCATGAAAATCGTGACCTTATGCCCGAGCGCGCGGCCAATGGCGGCAAACGCGATGCCGGTGTTGCCGCTGGTGGCTTCCGCAATTGTGTCGCCCGGTCGAATTCGTCCGGTAGCGTAACCCTCCTTCAGGATGTGCAGCGCCATCCGATCCTTGATGCTGCCGGTCATGTTGACCTGCTCGGACTTCGCGTAGATTACATGCTGCCGGCCACGGTACTCGAAGTGAATGCCCAGCAGAGGTGTGTTACCGATGATCTTGCTGAGAGCGCTGATTTTTCGCTCCACTTCCGCCAGCACCTGTCTCACCTCTTTCTTTTGCTGAATTAGGAAGGTGCCCTCGCACACGAACTATGCGAGGGCTGATAAGGGCGCTCCATGCTTGCTATTTCGCCACCGCCGCGGTTGCAAAGCTGCCCGCGGTCACTACTGTCAGTTTCGCCGGGTCAATATACTTCCGCAAAGCGGCTGCCGCTTGAACCGCAGTAACCGCTTCCACTTTCTTCTCCAGTTCGGTATCCCAGCTGAATGTCCGGTTATAGAACAGATAATTAGCCAACGTCCCTGCGACCCGGCTGTCGCGACCACGGCTTACCTGCCTTCCCTGCAGCCAACCAGACTTGGCAGCCTTCAACTCGTCATCGGTAAAGCCGTCGTTACGCGCCTTCTCTAATTCTTCCTTGAAATCTGCTTCCAGTCGCGCGAGGTTTTGCGGAGCGAAAATGGCATAGGCTGTGAAGCTCCCGGCTTTGTCGAGAACATTGGCCTCGAACTGCGACCCGACACCGTAGCTCAGGCCGTCCTTCTGACGGATACGATCCGCCAATCTGGACTTGAGGCTCCCTCCGCCCAGCATATAGTTCGCCATGAGGTGAGCGATACAGCTCGTGCCGTACTATGCTCACGGACTCATGCAGTCTGGTCGCGATCTCATCCGCGGTCAGCCCTTCAAAGTACGTCAACTCCAAAATCTCGCGACGGCGCGGACTGAGGCTTCCCATGAGCTGGTCCATCAGCCGCGCCACCTCCGCTACATCCCTTGGGTTCCACGACAGCTTGGGCTCTGCCGCTACGCTGTCAAGATCCACCCATTTGTAAAAGTGGCTCGCTGCCAGGTGCCTGCGCCGGTTCAGCGCCCGGTGGTACGCATACTGCAACAGCCACACTTTGAGTATGCCCTTGTCAGGGTCGAACCTGGCCAGTCCGCGGAAGAAATCAAGGAACACAACTTGTACGACTTCCTCAGCCTCGCCTGGATCGTTGACGATGCGCACGGCGACACTGAAGACCAGCTTGTGGTAGCGATCAAAGAGAACGGCGAGCGCATCCTGCTCGCCGGCAAGCAAACAGCAGACGAGTTGCTCGTCGGTTAGTCCGTTGAGATATGGCCAACGATAGTTCTGCGGTTTGGATGGCTTCGGGTCCAATGAACCAACTCCCACGGTCCGCAGCCTAAGGATTTAAGACGTCGATGAAAATGCATCCGAAACACTGGATGATGAAGAACTTTAGCACAATCTCAACCGAACTGCAGCCTGCGTTGGTGCCGAAATATTTCTTTCCGGAGGTGGCAAAGTGCGCGCCTTTCGCGTGCATTCTAGTTGGTAGGGTTCGATCCTCTCCAAGTTCGCTGGTAACCAGGCTGCTCTTTCACCTCGCTCGAACTCTCAAAGTAATCGAGCCTCGGAACCGAACCATATATCAGACCGGCATGGATATGAGAACTCACTACAAGGAACGTCACTCGGCGGCCTTGCTTTGAACCTAATCGAATGCTGGGAGGAATTTCCGCGCTGAGGAACGACGGCAGACGTGCCCGCTCGTGGTACGGAACCTACAGACTCGACACTCCTGAAGGACGCCGCCCCATCAACATTCTCCTCGGTACATTGCAAGAACTGCCTACCAAAGTGAGTGCTCGTGACAAGCTGAGAGAGAAGATCGCTGAAATGACCAAGCGGGAAGCAATTCCATCATTTGCCAGTTCGATGAAGTTTTCTGAACTGGTGGAAAGGTGGAAGCAAAATGAGGGACCGGGTATAGGAGAAACTACGCTGGAGCATTACAGCAACGCTCTGCGTGCCTCCGTACTACCGAAGTGGAAAAACCACCGCATCGACAGCCTCCAACGCGAGGACATCACAAAGCTGTTGAACTCGCAAGCAGCGAAATACAGTCGATCTTCGCTGAAAAGTATGCGGGTGGTGATCCTTCGCGACAAAAAGCGCCGCTCAGGATGACAACACATTTGTGGTGCTCATTTCTTGATGCGCACCTGAACGTGCGCTCTTTCCGGCAACGTTCCGTTTAACAACTCGACTTTGCCGTCGCGCACGATCCCTTCGAATTCCTGCGGCAGCTGAGCCGAGGGCTGCGCGGGCGAGCCTGCCCTGAGCGAAGTCGAAGGGTCGCCCGCGCCCGCACGGTCCGCGGACAGGAGTGTCCGCGCCACACGCCCCATGCCCTTGTCCATGGCTTCGTTGGCCAGTTGGTCGGCTTCCTGATTGTGCTCGCGCAGGGCGTGGCCGATAGAAAACCAATCGAGCTGAGCGATCAGCTCTTTGGCGCGCGCGTGCAGATCTTTCAGTGAAGCATTCTTGACCTTGTAAATGCCTTTGATCTGGCGCACCAGCAATTCCGAATCGCTGATCAGCTTGAGCGCCTTGGGGCCGTGCTGAAGCGCGTATTCAAGAGCGGCGATCAGGCCTTGATACTCGGCAAAGTTGTTGGTCTGGTGGCCGAGATATTCGCTGAGCGCGGCGACTCGGCGTCCGGCTTCGTCTTGGATGACCACACCGTAGCCGGCGGGGCCGGGATTGCCGCGTGCGCCCCCGTCGCTGTGAGCAATGAGGTAGCGCTGGGGAGGATTTTCGCGGGACTCGAAAAGATGGCGGGTGCCGCTGCTGCGGGAGGGATGAGAGGGCATGATCGAAGTTTACAACGGCGGCCGGGAACGGTGGCGCGGGCCGTCGAGCTTCGCTCGATCGGACAGCCGGGGGTGGCTGTCCCCACATGGATGTGCTGGCCCACTGCCCACGCTACCGCCCGGCGGCCAGGCGGGTGGCGAGGCGTGGCGGAAGCTTTGCCTCGAAGATGCGGTCCTGCGCGGATTTCAAATTGTACGGTGTGCGGTGGAAATGAACGACCTGTGCGTCGGTGTCGAACAGGGCGAAAGCGGCGCGCCAGTCGCCGTCGCGCGGCTGGCCGACCGAGCCCGGATTGATCAAGTAACGTGCGGAAGTCCTGAGCTGGAAGGCGACGGACTCCGCCTTGCCGACGGTGCGATACTCCGGGCGGAAACCGTCGGCGCCCGAGCCGTTGACGAAAAATCCGCCCTGCAGATGCGTGTGCCCGAAAAAAGTCAGGGAGACAGTAAGCGTAACCAGCGGAGCCAGCGCATCACCTAGAGAAACAACATACTCATCCTCGTCGTTGGGAGAGCCGTGTACTAACTGCACCTGGGGAAAATCCGGCAAGGAAACCGGCCCGTGGGGCAGAGCGCGCAGCCAGTCGAGATTCTCGGGCGTTAATTCATTGCGCGTCCAGATCGCCGCGGTGGCTGCCATAACATTGAAGTCTTCCAGGTCCATGAGACCGGTAGCCGCCTTGTCGTGATTGCCCCGAACAAAAACCTTGCCCAGGTCGCGGGAACGGTTGGTAACCTCGTTGGGGCTGGCACCGTATCCGACGATATCGCCGAGATTGACGACCAGGTCATAAGCCGGAGCGGCCGCCAGGCAGGCGTCGAGCGCCTCGAGATTGGCATGTATGTCGCTCAGCAGGAGTATGCGCAAGGCGGCCCCGGACAAAGTGGGGATTATAGACCAACGACGACTGCCGTGGGTGTCCGGCTAGGAGTTCACCACCGGACAGCGGGCCCAGTGGCCGGCTGCGATTTCGACCAGCGGCGGCAGCGTTCCTGCGCACTCGGGCACCCGGAATTCGCAGCGGGTCTCGAAGGGGCATCCCGCGGGCATCGCGTGGAGTGGCGGGACTGTGCCTTCGATCGTCTCGAGCGGGCGGGCACGGTCGGTCTTGAGATCGGGCACGGCATGGAGCAGGCCGCGCGTGTAAGGATGGGCTGGGGCCTGGAAGATGTCGCGCCTGGCGCCGAGTTCGACCAGGTTGCCTGCATACATCACGGCGACGCGATCGGCCACCTGCGAGACCACCGCGAGGTCGTGCGAGATGAAGAGCATGGCCAGCTGAAACTTCGTGCGGAGTTCGGCCAGCAATTCGAGAATCTGCGCCTGGATGGTCACGTCGAGCGCGGTGGTGGGCTCGTCGGCGATGAGCAGCTGCGGACGGTTGACGATGGCCATGGCGATCATGACTCGCTGGCGCATGCCGCCTGACAACTGGTGCGGATAGTCGCGGGCGCGCCGGTCGGCGTCGGGGATCGTGACGTCGTTCATGGCGGCGACGGCGCGCTGCCACGCCTCGCGCTTCGAAATGGAGTTGTGGGCCAGGGCAGCCTCCGCAATCTGATCGCCCACACGCATGACCGGATTGAGCGCGGTCATCGGCTCCTGAAAAATCATGGCCAGGCGGGAGCCGCGCAGCTGGCGCATCGCATCGTCTGGAAGTTCGGCGAGATTGCGAGCCGTTCCGTTTTCTGAGAATAGAATTTCGCCGGAGACGCGCGCCTGCGGCGGCAGCAGGCGCATGATGGCGAGGGATGTGATGGATTTGCCCGAGCCGGATTCGCCGACCAGGCCAAGCACTTCCCCGGGCGCGATGGAGAAGCTGAGGTCGCGGACGGCGGTGAGACGGACGGGCGAGTCGCCCGTCCCCACACGGTCCTGTGCGGGGAATTCGATCGTCAGTTGCCGGACGTCGAGTAGCTTGGGCACAGACTCATGGTAGCAAGTCAAACCGCCGGCGGGTGGCCAAACTCACCGGAAGCCTAATGAAGGAACAATGCTACAGCCATCGCCACAATCGCGAGTTTTACGAACCAGCCGGTCGCGTAAGAAGTGACAAACACACGATGGAGTTTCATGAACGCCGCGTTCGTCAGGATCAAGGGCAAAGGACCAATCAACCACACTGCAACCGCCAACTTCATTGCACCCGCGAGGGAATGTAGACCCAACCGTGCGCAGACCCACGCAAAGACTCCGCAGGTCAGAAATGGCAGCGGGCTCGTCAGAGCAATCGCTTTCGCTTCAGCACCCTGCCGCCAGACTTCCGGATACGTGTAGCGGCGATGTAGCCAATCTCCGGCAAAGAACCAATCCGTTAACGACGTGACAATGCCGGCTCCAATGATGATCAGAGCAAGCCGCATCCAGTTCATAGCGTACCCCTATAGGACACGCATTATACGCCGGCCCTTCCGGAAGACGGGCCCCTGCCGCCACCTACTGTCCCAGGATCAACGGCAGCCCGTTCTTGTTATTGCCGATCACGACAACTTTCGTATTTGCGCTCTTGGCCAGATTCTCGGTAGCCTCGATTCCCTTCCACTCCAGCAGCGAGGGCGTGATGCCTTGGGCCACGATCTGTTGGAAGTCGCGCACGCCGGCGGCTTCGATGCGCTTGCGCTGCGCCTCCTGCGTTTCCTTCTGCAGGCGGAAGTTCATGGCCAGAGCTTCCTGCTCGGCCTGCTGCTTGGCTTCAATCGAGGCTTTCAGCGTGGCGGGCAGCTGGATGTCGCGCAGTAGAACGTTCTCCACGATCAAGCCGCGCTGGTTGAGCTCGGCGGTTACCTGATCGTAGATCTGCTTGGCCACCATCTCGCGTTCGCCCGTATAGAGAGCGTTCGCGGTATGAGAAGCGGTTGCTTCACGGATGGCGGAGCGCAGCGTCGGTTCGACCACAACGTTTTCGTAGTCGGCCCCGATCTTCTGGAAGACTTCCGCGGCGCGGTCGGGATTGAGGTGATAGATGAGCGAGGTGTCGAGGCTCATCATCAGACCTTCGCTGGAAGGAACGCTGGCCGATTCCTTGAGGGTCTGCGTCTGGACGGAAAGCTCATTATTGGTTTTCAGGGGATTGATGAGGTGGATGCCCTCGCCCAGGGTTTCGGTGGATTGCACCTTCCCGAACAGGGTGAGAACACCCACGTGGCCTGTACCCACCTTGGTTACGGAACTGAAGAGCAGGATTACGAGCAGGAAGGCAACGATGCCCAGGCCGATTAAGCGCAGGAGGCCGACGCTGTGGCCGCCGCCGTCAATAACTCTGCCGCGAGATGGATCAAAGATCGTCATGATGGTTTTTCCCCCAGGCGATTATAGGCCCGGTTGATGCGCGGGGGTTGTCTTGGGGGTTGGGTCTTGGGCTTTGAGCACCAAAGCTGAGTCTGAAACCCCGTACCTAACACCAACGCCTACGACCCAAGACCTACGACCCCGACCTGAATCTTGCCCTCCACGTGCCGCATCTCTTACAGTAAGTCTATGAGCAAGATTCACATTCCTACACCCCTGCGGCAGTATGTGGGCAAGCAGACCGCGGTCGAAGTGCCTGGGACGACCGTCGGCGAGGCAATGAGCGCGCTGGTCGAACGGCATCCTGATTTGCGCAAGCACCTTTATACCGAAGAGGGCAAACTGCGGGCATTTGTGAACCTGTACGTCAACGATGAAGACATCCGCTACCTGCAGAAGGAGGCGACCGCGCTGAAGGAAGGTGATAACATTTCGATTGTGCCTTCCATCGCGGGAGGCGCGGCCTGAGTGGGGATTTGGGGGCATTTCCGATTGTCAATTTCCGATTTTCGATTGAAAAGGCCAAATCTCTTGTGCACTGCCTAATCGGCAATCGGAAATCGACAATCGAAAATTCCTAAGAGTTTATGGCCACCACAACAGAAATACCAGTCACGCTCAGCAAAGACGAAATCCTGCGCTACTCGCGGCATCTGATCATGCCCGAGGTGGGCATGGAGGGGCAGCAGAAGCTCAAAGCGGCGCGGGTGTTGTGCATCGGAGCGGGCGGGCTGGGCTCGCCGCTGGCCATGTATCTGACGGCCGCGGGCGTGGGCACGCTGGGACTGGTGGATTTCGATGTGGTGGATTTCTCGAATCTGCAGCGGCAGATCATTCACTCGACGGCCGATGTTGGGCGCAAAAAACTCGACTCGGCGGCGGACAAGCTGAAGGGGATCAATCCCTATCTGAATCTGCGCCTGTTTGACACCAAGCTGACGAGCGCGAACGCGCTCGAACTGTTTCGCGAGTTCGACATCGTCGCCGACGGCACCGACAATTTTCCGACTCGCTATCTGGTGAACGACGCCTGCGTCCTCAGCGGCAAGCCGAACGTGTACGGTTCGATCTTCCGCTTTGAAGGTCAGGCCAGCGTGTTCGCGACCAATGAAGGGCCGTGCTACCGATGCCTGTATCCTGAGCCACCACCGCCAGGCGTCGTGCCCTCGTGCGCCGAAGGCGGCGTGTTGGGGATTTTGCCCGGGCTGGTGGGCGTGATGCAGGCCACCGAAGCCATCAAACTGATTCTTGGCGTGGGCGAGCCGCTGATCGGACGGCTGCTGCTGGTGGATGCGCTGGGTATGCGGTTCCGCGAACTCAAGCTGCGCAAGAATCCGGATTGCCCGGTGTGCGGCACGCATCCCACGGTCACGAAGCTGATCGACTACAACGAATTCTGCGGCATTCGCGGGGAGGAGAAACCGGTGGCGAGCGGAGTTCCGGAAATCCAGGTAGAGGAACTGAAGCGGCGGCTGGACGCGAAAGAAGATCTGTTCGTTCTCGACGTGCGCGAGCCGCACGAATACCAGATCTGCAACCTGGGCGGATATCTGATTCCGCTGAACGATCTCCCCAAGCGCGTGCATGAGCTAGATACGAGCCGCGAGATCGTGGTGCACTGCAAGATGGGCGGACGCAGCGCCAAGGCTGTGGCCTTCCTGCAGCAGGCGGGATTCCGGAAGGTGCACAATCTCGCCGGGGGGATCACGGCCTGGTCCGACCGCGTGGATTCGCGGGTACCGAAGTACTGAGGCAGTTGCCAGTAGTCAACTGTCAGTTCTTGACGGGGAGTGCGAGAGCGCTCCCCGGTTCTTGTCCGTCGCCGAAACGGCGGGTTCGTATCAGGGCATCGCTTCAGCGATGCCACCAGCCTAGATTGCCGTTGAACATCCTTTCTCCGGGGGACATAATAAGCGGTTCCCGGATTCTCTCCCCCTGTTTATCCTTCAAACTAGACCCGGAGGGTCCCCCATGAAGAGAATTCTATCGTTGCCATTCTTCCTGATGGTTATGTCTCTAGTCGCGCCAGGTCAAACGACAACCAGCACCCAAACCGCTGCCGCGCCACCTCAACAACCAACCGCACCGCCGGCCGCTCCGCAGGCTTCCGAGACGTCGAACTTTACCTCGGCGAAGGGATTCGTCCTCGAAGACGGGACGCCCGTGAGGATGCGAATCAACCGGACCATCTCCTCCGCCGATGCTCACGTGGGCGATACGGTGGACTTTGAGGTGCTGCAGGACATCAGCGTAAACGGCACCCTTGTTATCCCCAAAGGAGGATTGGCTTTCGCGACAGTGACTGAGGCGCAACCCAAGCGGAGAATGGCCCGCGGCGGCAAGCTCGACATCAACATCGACTACGTGAAGCTGCTCAGCAGCGAGAAGGCGGCCTTGCGCGCGGTGAAGGATATGAGCGGTGGTGGTCACACCGGAGCAATGGTGGGCGGAATGGTGGCGACCAGCCTCGTCTTTTTCCCTGCTGCGCCATTCTTCCTGTTCATGCACGGCAAAGATATCAGCATTCCAAAGGGAACCGAGGTCACCGCATACGTGAACGGAGACATGAAGCTAGACATTGCGAAGTTTCAACCGGCCACCGCGCCACAGCCGACCGTAGCGGCTGGCGGCAGCAGCCCCAATGCTGACTCCACGTCCGCCAAGATCCAACTTGAATCAGACCCTACAGGTGCTGACATCGAGATCGATGGCAGCTTCGTCGGTAATACTCCATCCGATGTGCAGGTACCCGAAGGGGAGCACACGATCGCGGTGAAGAAGGCCGGCTTCAAGGACTGGGAGCGGAAAATGAAGGTCTCCGCGGGCAGCAGCGTCCACCTGAACGCGGAACTGGAGAAGGTGGCGGCCCAGTAGCACGCAATAGCTCGGTCCCGTATCAGGGCATCGCTTCAGCGATGCCGGTCTGCGCAGCGAGATTGATAACGGCTTCAGAGGATGCGGAAAAAGTCCGTGGTGGATCGGAGAATGACCACCCGGGCTGAAGCCCGCATTGATTTCAAACCGCTTACGCGGCGCTGAAGCGCCGCTCTTCCACAATAGCGCACGCATTCGCGACTTTTTCCGCAGCCTGTTCAGCCGCCGATGTGCGCGAGTGGGGCGCGGCTCGGCCGATTCCGGCAGCGGTGGCGCTTGCGGAACGCCTAAAGGCGTGCCCTGATAGGGATCCCGATCGCAGCAAGGATTATTTCTTAGATTTCCCCCATTTTGACTTGACTGGAGGTCAACATCCCTGGGGCAAGTTTCTCCCCATCCCGCCGATAGACAAAGTTGTGAGCCATATGTCCACCGGGCAGGGAGTAGCGCGCGCCAAAGAGACGGGGAAAGAAAAAAACGCACGGCCGCTGCGCTATGTGGCGCGGCAGCCCATCTTCGACCGCGCCGAGAAAGTTTTTGGCTATGAACTCCTTTTTCGCGACGGGCTCGAAAACGCCTTCAGCGGAGACACCGACGAAGCGTCGCGGGCGACCTTAGACCGTTCGCTGCTGATGGGGCTGGATGTTCTGTGCGACGGGCGGCGGGCGTTCGTGAACTGCACCCGGGACACTCTGATAAAGGGCCTGGTCATGCTGTTGCCCTCGGCCACGACCATCGTTGAGATTCTGGAAGACGTCCCGCCGGATCCGGAGGTGATCGCCGCCTGCCGGAATCTGAAGGAAGAGGGCTACCTGATCGCGCTCGACGACTATGTGGCGGACGACGCGCGGGAACCGCTGGCCGAGATCGCAGACATCATCAAGGTAGATATGCCGCTGACCACCGAGGAGCAGCGGGCCGAATTGATCAGGCTGTATGGGCCGTGGCGCTGCCGCATGCTGGCCGAGAAGATCGAAACCCAAGCCGACTTCGTACGGGCCAGAGACCAAGGTTTTGTCTACTTTCAAGGATACTTCTTCCGCCGTCCGGAGATGCTGAACACGCGCGATATGCCGGCCAACCGGCTGAACTACTTGCGCATGCTGCAGGAAGTGGGGCGGGAGGAACTGGACGTCATCAAACTGGAGAGAGTGATCAAGCCGGAGGCGTCGGTCTGCTACCGGCTGCTGCGCTATCTGAATTCGGCGGTTTTCGGACTCAAGAGCGAAATTCATTCGGTGCGGCATGCGCTGTCCATGCTGGGAGAGCGGGAAGTACGGCGCTGGGTGCGGCTGGTGGCGGCGGTGGGCGCCGGTCAGGAAAAGACCAGCGACCTGGTGCTCTCGGCGCTGGTGCGCGGGCGCTTTGGCGAACTGCTGCAGCCGCGCGTGACCCATGGGGAATCAGACCTGTTCCTGCTGGGACTGCTGTCGCTGATTGACGTCATGCTGGAAATGCCGATGGCGGAGGTGCTCGACCGAATTCCTCTGGATCACGAGACCAAGGCGGTGCTGCTGGGCCAGGCGAGCGTGCTGCGTCCGGTGTACCAGTTGATTCTGGCGCACGAGAGCGGGGAGTGGGAAGCGGCGGCGCAATTGAGCCACAGCCTGCATCTGGATTCTGAAGAGGTGGCCGGATATTACTGGCAGGCCCAGCAATGGGCGCGCGAAGTGTCGGCGGCGGGATGAAACCGGCAGCGGGAAAGCTGGTGTGTGATACGGGTTCAGGGGAAGTGGCCGGAGCCGAGGCATCCTTCCAGTCATGTCCTCCTGTGCAAAAGTCGTTACCTGGGGGCCTTGCGCGACCGGGCCAGGACGAGTAGCATAGGGATGTTCTCATTCAGAGGCCTCGTTCCCGCGCAGGCCTCCTGCGCCAGCCGATCCGAGGCGGCGCCCACGGATCCGATAAGCGGAAAACCGATACTAACTTTAAGTAGCAAATTCGTTCACCAGTAGGCAGTTCGTTCGGTAGGTGGGGTTCGTTTCAGGGAGTGTCCAGCCGCAACCCGCAAGCCAGCAGATTGGGATGGCGCACGCCAGGGTGAGCCGTCCGTGCAACCGGGTTGAGGGCGCGGACTATCGCGCGACATGCATAACTTTGCGACTCGTGACGCAATAGCTTGAGAGGACTATGAACGCAGGACCAGGCAGGGCCTCCGGTGGAGGAGGAAGAAACAGACGGCGCCGCGGACGGCGCCCGCACAATCAACGGCATGGCCACAGCCAGACCCGCCAGAACCAGGACGGCATCTACACCGCGCCCATGGACCACAGCTACCGCGCTGCTCTGGCCGGGGGCAACAATGGGAGCAAAGGCGGGCGGCAGCGGCCGGGGTTTGCCACCCAGTATCCGCAGCCGGAACCGGAACCTCTGCCCGCGAACGGGGACGCGAACTCGCGCATTTTTGTGTTTATCGAAGATATGTTCTTCATGGCGAAGATTCAGGAGACCGCGCGCAAGCTCAACGTGAAGGTGGAGTTCGTGAAGACGGACAAAGATCTGATGGAGAAGATGCAACAGAACGGGGAGGAAAAGCCGTCGCTGATCATCTTCGATCTGAACAACAACAGCGTGAAGCCGCTGACGCTGATTCCGAAGCTGAAAAGCAAGCTGAAGAAGGGAACGTCCATCATCGGATTCCTATCGCACGTGCAGGGCGATTTGAAGCAGAAAGCGCACGAGGTCGGCTGCGACATGGTGCTGCCGCGGTCGGCGTTTTCCCAGAATCTTCCGCAACTGCTGCGCCGCCACGGCGCGCCCGAGGACGAGACACCGGCGGTGCAGTAACAAGGCCGGTTCAAACCCGGCGGCGTTCCTGCACTCTACGGCAGCGCGCTCCGCGTTGCCTTTCCGGCTTCGTCTCATCCAGCAAACTCAAACGTCCGACGCAGAATAGAGATTCGCTATCCCGGAGGCCACGTCAGCCTGCGCCCGCCCAGCAGGTGGACGTGCAAATGGAAGACGGATTGTCCGGATTCGGGCCCGACGTTGAGGACGGTGCGGTATCCGTTCTCAATGTTGCGCTGGCGGGCCATCTCCGCGGCGACGAGATGGCAGCGGCCGATCACTTCGGCGTCGGCGGCCTCGGCCTCTTTCAATCCCGCAATGTGTTTCTTGGGAATGACGAGTACATGCGTGGGCGCCTGCGGATGGAGGTCTTCGAAGGCATAGACGTGATCATCTTCATAAACTTTCTTCGAGGGAAGCTCGCCGCGCATGATGCGGCAGAAAGGGCAATGGGAATCAGTCATAGTTGGCATACGGCTGGTCAGTTCGTCCTGACAAACTCACCTGTAGAATAGACCAGGTGAAGAAGTTTTGGGACACCTCGGTCAAGGCCACGTGCGGAGCGGGCACTCCTGCCCGCGACCTTGTGGCGCCGTCTGAGCCCCTGGTCCCAGCCCTCAGACCGGTCCCGGCCAGCCTTTTGATCGGCAGCGTGACCATCCGCCCGGCGACGGTGCTGGCGCCCATGGCCGGCGTGACCGACACCGTCTTTCGCCGCTTCATCCGCAACCTCGGCGGCTGCGGCCTGATCATGACCGAGTTCACTTCGGCCGACGGAGTTCTCCGCGCCAAAGACAAGAAGGCCAAACGCTTTCTCCACTTCTACGAAGACGAACATCCGATCTCGGCGCAGCTTTTCGGCAGCGATCCGCGCGTGATGGCCGAAGCTGCGCGCATGGTGGAAGGACTCGGCTTCGATTTGGTTGACCTCAACCTGGGCTGCCCGGCAAAGAAAGTCGTGAAGTGCAACGGAGGCTCGGGCTTGCTGCGCGATCTGCCCGCCATCGGCAAGATTTTCGAAGCGGTCCGCGCCGCGGTGAAGATCCCATTCACCGTCAAGTTTCGCGCCGGATGGAATGACGAAGAAATCGTCTGCGTTGAACTGGCTCGCATGGCTGAGTCTTGCGGCCTCGCGGCGGTCGCGCTTCACGCCCGCACGCGGGAGCAAGGCTACAGCGGCCCGGCCCGCTGGGAATGGATCGCTGCGGTCAAAGATGCGGTGAAGATTCCGGTCATCGGAAACGGGGACATCCGCACCCCCGAAGACGCCTGCACCATGGTCACGCAAACCGGATGCGACGCCGTCATGATCGGCCGCAGCGCGCCGTCGAATCCGTGGATCTTCCGCCAGATCGAGCAGTATTGCGCTGGGAGCACCACGGTTCGTGTAGGGGCGGACGCCCTCGTCCGCCCTGTCGAGCAGAGCTCGACAGCCGCGGCTGGCAGCGTCTTCGACAGGCAGGAGCCAACATGGCCTTCGGCCACCCCGGACGAGGGCGTCCGGGGCTCCACGAAAGCTTACGACCACCCCGGCGAGGCCGACCGCTACCAGATGATCCGCACCTACTTCCAGATGCTGATCGAAGAGGAACTCCCCGACGCCTCGGGCAAAATGAAGCAGTTTGCCTCGTGGTTCACCCACGGCGTCCCCGGCGGCGCGGGCCTGCGCAAGGCAATATACGAGTCGAAGAGCGCGGAGGAGATTCTGGCGCGGGTGGAAGAATTCTTCGAAGCAAGGTTACGTAGCGCGGGCACTCTTGCCCGCGAAAGCTGTCCCTAACGACACACAGAACAGCAGGAATCCCAAGGCTGTCATTCCGAGCAACGCGAGAGATCCACGCTGTTGCCTGCGTCATGACGCCCGGCTCTCTACCCCCCGCGCCACCATCTTCCCCGCCTCGTCCCTCTCCACATACGCCCACGGCGTCTTCGGATCGTGGGTGAAAACGGTCAGCCACCTCTCCGGGATCGCCTGCGCATAGTACTGTTTCTTGCTCTCGATGGTGTCGAGCGGATACAGGTCGAAGCCCATGCCCCAGGTGAGGTCAATGTGCGCGGTCGTGGGGATCAGATCGGAAATGTAGCAGGCGGTCGTGCCCTCGGGGGCTAAAGCCCCGGATTCTTTCTCGACCGCTGACGGCGCGGCTTGAAGCCGCGCCCTTTCAAAGCCGGGGCGTCCATTCACCATCACCCCCAGCATGTGCGCCGTGTGGCCGCGGAAGGTCTTGACCGAAATGCCGGGGACGATTTCCTCACCGCCCTTGAGCAGTGTCATCTGCCCGCTCGCAACCAAAGGACCGTAGTTGTCGGGGAGATAGCTGACGGCATCGCGTTCGCTCGGCCGCCGCGCGTATTGCCATTCGCCTTCGGGCGCATAATACTTCGCCCGCGGAAACGTGGGCACGATCTTGCCATTCTTGTCGCGCACCGTGTTCCATCCACAATGATCGAAGTGCAGATGCGAGTTGATGACGATGTCAATGTCTTCCGGCGCGATGCCTGCGGCAGAGAGATTGTCGAGCAGTTTGGCGGGCTGCCCGTAGAACTTGACCATGCGCTCGGAAAGCTTGTTGCCCATTCCGGTTTCGACCAGCACCGTCTGTTTGCCGGTGCGCGAATTTTCGGAGCGAATGACCAGCGAGTTGAGCCCGGCGGTCACATAGTTACGCTCGTCCACCTCAACCTTGCGCGACCACATGACTTTGGGAATCACGCCAAAGAATGCACCGCCGTCGAGCGGGTAGGTGCCGTCGGAGAAGATGCTGAGTTCGAAATCGCCAAGTGTGAGGCGGTGCATGCAGTTAGTGTGCCAGAGAAACCATCTGCCACAGATCAACACGGATTCTCACGGATCAACTTCAACTGAATTGATTGATCCGTGAAGATCCGTGCGATCCGTGGCCTGTTCTAGTCCTCTTTCAGTTCACGAATCCAAATGTTGCGGAAGCGCACCGGATCACCGTGGTCTTGCAGCGCAAGCGGCAGCTTTTCCGGATGCAGCTTGTAAGGCGGACGTTTGCCGTGAGCGGTCGGACCGGTGAGCAAGACGTTGTCCTGCACCAGCACTCCGTTATGCACGACGGTCACGCGAGCGGGGTGCAGGAGCTTGCCGTCCTTGGTGAACCGCGGTCCGTGAAAAATGATGTCGTAGGTTTGCCACTCGCCCGGCGGCCGCGAAGCATTGACCAGCGGCGGATATTGTCCGTAGACGGCGGCAGCCTGGCCATCGGCGTAGGTCTTGTTCTGGTACGAATCGAGAACCTGGATTTCGTATAGGCCCATCAGAAAAACGCCGCTGTTGCCCCGGTCCTGGCTTTCTCCTGTGGGCGGCACTGGTTCGGCGAATTCAACATGCAGCTGGCAATCGCCGAAAGCAGCACGCGTAAAAATGTATCCCGTCTCGGGCACGACCTCCATGTAGCCGTTCTCGACCTTCCATTTGCCCGGCTTGCCTGCTTTGTCGGTCCATTTCGAAAGATCTTTGCCATCGAAAAGCACGGTCGCGTCCGATGGAGCACGGCCGGGGACGTCCGGGGTGCTGGCTGTAGCGGGATCAATCACCGGCGGCAACGGACGGTTGAGATCGTGAATTTTCCACTGGGTGGAAACCTGCGCTGTGCAGAGTTGAGTGAGCAGCGTAACAACTGCGACCAACAGCAGGTGATGTTTGTGCATGAGCGTGGCCTCGTCGGCCAACATCATAAACCTTTGCCACGGATTGGCACGGATTCACAGGGATCAACTTCAAGTCATGGATCTATCCGCGGCAATCCGTGGCCGAGATTTTATCGCTTGGCTTTTGCCGGTTCTTTTTCGCCCACACGCTTGCTGACGTCGAACTTCATCTTGCCGGCCTTCTTGTCGGCGTCGACCACGACGTGATCGCCATGGAGGACTTCGCCGTCGAGAATCTTCATAGCCAGCGGATCCTGCACCAGCTTCTGGATGGAGCGTTTGAGCGGACGCGCGCCAAAGTTGGGATCGTAGCCTTGGACGAAGAGCAGGCCTTTCGCGGCGTCGGTCAGCTCGAGCGAAATCTTGCGGTCGGCCAGCAGGCGGCGCACGTCTTCGAGGCGGAGTTCGATGATTTTGACGAGCTGTTCCTTGCCCAGCGGGCGGAAGACGATGATGTCATCCACGCGGTTCAGGAACTCGGGCTTGAAGTGCAGGTGAAGCTGGTTCAGGACCTGCTGCGAGGCCTGTTCGAACCACGCTTCCTCCGATGAATCCGTTGGAGCCCCGGACGCCCCCGTCCGGGGCGGGCGGACGAGGGCGTCCGCCCCTACGTGCTCGCCCTGCAGCAGGTGGGACCCGATGTTCGACGTCATGATAATGATCGCGTTCTTGAAATCCACGACGCGGCCTTTGCCGTCGGTGAGCCGTCCGTCGTCCATCATCTGCAGGAGAACGTTGAACACGTCCGGATGCGCCTTTTCGATCTCGTCGAACAGCACGACCGCATACGGACGCCGGCGTACCTGTTCGGTGAGCTGGCCGCCTTCTTCATACCCGACGTAGCCTGGAGGCGCGCCGATCAGGCGCGCGACCGAGTGCTTTTCCATGTACTCGGACATGTCGATGCGCAGCATGGCGTGCTCGTCGTCGAAGAGAAATTCAGCGAGGGTGCGAGCAAGCTCGGTTTTTCCGACACCCGTCGGGCCGAGGAATATGAAAGATCCAATGGGCCGCTTGGGATCGCTCAAGCCCGCTCGCGAGCGGCGAATAGCGTTGGCGACGCGCTCCAGCGCCGGGTCTTGGCCAACCACGCGCTGGCGCAGGCGGTCTTCCATATTGACGAGCTTCTTGACCTCGCCTTCGAGCATTTTCGAGACCGGGATGCCGGTCCACTTGGAGACGATGCGGGCCACGTCTTCTTCGTCGACTTCCTCCTTCAGCATGCGCGATTGGCCCTTGCTCTCCATCTGCTTGGTGAGCTTGGCCAGTTCTTGCTCGGCCTGGCGGATCAGCCCATAGCGGATTTCGGCGACACGCTGCAGGTTCCCCTTGCGCTCTTCCGCCTGCTCTTCGACTTTGAGTTTTTCGATTTGTTCTTTCAGGGTACGAGCGCGCGCGATGAGGTCCTTTTCTTTTTTCCAGTTGGCTTTCAGGGCGTTGGATTTCTCGCGAATCTCGGCCAGCTCTTTTTCGATGAACGCAAGCCGCTCACGGGAGTTCAGGTCGTCTTCTTTCTTCAACGCCTGTTTTTCGATTTCGAGCTGTGTGGCTTTGCGTTCCAGTTGGTCGATGTCTGTCGGCAGCGAATCAATCTGGATGCGCAGCGAGGCAGCGGCTTCGTCAATGAGATCAATCGCCTTGTCCGGCAGGAAACGGTCGGAGATGTAGCGGTGCGAGAGCGTCGCCGCGGCGACAATGGCCGAGTCTTTGATGCGCACGCCGTGATGCACTTCGTATTTTTCTTTCAGGCCGCGCAGGATCGCGATGGTGTCCTCGACATTGGGCTCGCCGACGAAAACGATCTGGAATCGCCGTTCGAGGGCGGCGTCTTTCTCGATGTACTTGCGGTATTCGTTGAGCGTGGTGGCGCCGATGGCGCGCAGTTCGCCACGGGCGAGCGCCGGCTTCAGCATGTTGGAGGCGTCAATGGCGCCCTCCGCGGCTCCGGCGCCGACCAGCGTGTGCAGTTCGTCGATGAACAGGACGACCTGGCCCTGTGAGTCTTCGATTTCTTTCAGAACGGCTTTGAGGCGGTCTTCGAATTCGCCGCGATATTTTGCTCCGGCCAGCATGGCTCCGAGATCGAGGGCGACCACGCGCTTGTTCTTCAGAACTTCGGGAACATCGCCGGAGATGATGCGCTGGGCGAGGCCTTCGACGATCGCCGTCTTGCCGACGCCCGGCTCGCCGATGAGCACCGGATTATTTTTCGTGCGGCGGGAAAGTACCTGAACCACGCGGCGGATTTCTTCATCGCGTCCGATGACGGGATCAAGCTTGCCCCGGCGGGCCTGCTCGGTCAGATCGCGGGCATAGCGCTCCAGGGCCTGATACTTGGCTTCGGGATTCTGGTCGGTGACTTTCTGCGAGCCGCGGACGGCCGTCAGGGCTTTCAGGATCGCCTCGTAGGTGGCGCCGTGGCGTTTCAAAATCTGCTGGGCCGCATCCTGCTTGAGGTGCGTGATGGCGAGCAGCAGGTGCTCGGTGGAAACGTATTCGTCTTTGAAATTGGAGGCTTCCTTGAAAGCCTGCTCCAGCAGCTTGTTGACGCTGTTTGAAAGCGTGGCCTGGGCGGCTTCTCCCGAAACCTTGGGAAGTTTCTCTAGCTCGCTATAAAGCTCGGCCAACACGGCTTGCGGGCCGATGCCGATCTTCTCCAGCACCGGCGGGACGATGCCTTCCTTGTCTTCGAGCAGGGCAGCGAGCAGATGGACGGGCTGCAGCTCGGGATTGCCGTGCTCGGAGGCAAGTTCGTTCGCGCGCTGGACGGCCTCCTGCGCTTTCACGGTGAATTTGTCCCAACGGATCGGCATGGGCTACTCCATTGTGTAATTTGGCAATTCGATAATTGAGTAATTGGAAACCCGCGGGGTTCAATTGCGCAATTGCCAAATTTCCCAATTACAAAATTAATAGGAGGCCGGCATCTCTGCCGCCTCCCGTGGAGTTCAGGGGCTGAAGCCCGGGCTCTTTTTCGCACTTGACGGCACGGCTGAAGCCGTGCCCTTCCCATTCGTGGCGCTTAACGCGGCGCTAAAGCGCCGCTCTTCCACATTGCCGCTCGGCTTCGCCTTCGCGGGGGCGGACGAAGGCGTCCGCCCCTACACAAGCTTACGCGGCCTTGCTGGGCGCCTTGGCTTCGATCGGCTTTTCGCTGACCTGCTTTTCCGAACCCACGCTGACCTTGATCTGCTTGGGCTTGGCTTCGGCCTTCTTGGGCAACGCGATCTTCAGCACGCCCTTGTCGTAGGTCGCCGAGACGTTTTCGGTGTCCACGGTCGTGGGCAGGGTGAAGGTGCGGGTGAAGGCGCCGTACTGACGCTCCACGCGGCGGTAGTTCTCTTCTTTCTCTTCCTTTTCGATCTTGCGCTCGCCGTGCACGGTGAGGGTGTTGTTCTCCACGCGAACGTCGATGTCTTTCTCGTCGATACCGGGCACTTCGATCTTCAAGGTGACCTGGTGCTCGTCTTCGTAGACGTCAACGGCGGGGGCAAAGGTGCTGGTGGTCAGGGGCTCGTCCCGGCCCGCATCGTTGAAGGACTCGCGGAACAGGCGGTTCATGCGGTCCTGCAGAGTGGCGAACTCACGGAACGGCTCCCAACGGGTTAATACGGTCATGGCTAAATCCTCCTTCAGAATTTGGTGCTTCTTGATTTCGCAACCGGCCTGGAACCTTCTTTCAGGCTGCGGTCACCTGATTAGACGCATAGTTATAGTAAAAGAAGCATAAAATATGAGTGTATTATTATCAATAAATGGATGCGCTTATTTTACATTAACTTACAGTCGCAATTACGCACTTCAGGTAGGCTGTTTCGGGGACATTGAGGAGGATTGGGTGGTCCTTGGCCTGTCCGCGGACCTCGATCAGACGGAGAGTCCGATGGGCGTCAAGAGCGGCATCGGCGAGCATTTCGAGGAAACTGGACTGGCTGACGTGGTAGGAACACGAGCAGGTGACGAGAATACCGCCGGGGCGCAGCATCTTCAGGGCGCGGAGATTGAGTTCTTTATAGCCGCGGAGGGCGGCATCGAGATCGCGCTTGGTTTTGGCGAAGGCGGGTGGGTCGAGCGCGATCGTGTCATAGCGGCGGTTGGCGGAGGCGTAGTCCTTGAGCAGGTCGAAGGCGTTGGCCTCGATCCATTCAATTTCACGATGGTTGAGGGCGGCATTCTGGTCGGCGACTTCGAGCGCGGGACGGGAACTGTCCACGCCGGTGACGTGCGGGCAGTACGCGGCGAAATGCAGGGCGAAGCCTCCCTGGTAGCAGAACACGTCGAGGGCTTCGCCGCGGGCGTACTGAGCGGCAGCAGCGTAATTTTCGCGCTGGTCTAGGAAAGCTCCGGTTTTCTGACCTTCCAGAGCGTCGAAGCGGAACTGGACGCCGTTCATGGTGAAGATGGTGGACGTCTCATCGCCGTACAGCAGGTCCGACGGGCGGCGTGGCAGCTTCTCCAACTCCCGCACGCGCGGGTCCACGCGCTCGACGATGGAGCGGGGGTTCGTGCGATGAATAAGTTCAGAAATAACCGCTTCGCGGACCAGTTTGTCGTCCATGGCCTGGGTGAGGATTTGCAGCGAGAGAATGTCGTTGTAGCGGTCGACGATGAGGCCGGGCAGGAAGTCAGCCTCGCTGAACACCACGCGGTAGGCATCGGTGTCGCGGACGATGCTGGCGCGATAGGCAAGGGCAGCGGCGATGCGCTGGCGAAGCAGCGCCGGGAAATCGGCGACCGGGTCGTGGGAAGTCGTTTCGCGGGAGATCATTCGGATCGCGATTTGCGACGCACTGGAGTAGAGGGCGGTGCCCAGCGGTTTGCCGCGCTGGTCTGAGACGGCGACCAGAGCGCCGGGAAGAACGCCTTCGGCGGAAACGATGTCGGAGCGGTAGACCCACACGTGGCCCGCTTTCAGGCGCGACGCGCCGCGGAGAGAGAGCTTCACTTTGGGCAGAGCTGAGGAACTGGGAGTCGGGGGCATGGGAACATCTTAAATGTTGGCTGCGCTAATGCTGGCTCCGCTGCTCAATGTTGATTTGCGTTGTCATCCTGAGCGAAGCGAAGGACCTATGTACCCGTCGGCGACGACGATGCCGCGGGCAAGTGCATAGGTCCTTCGGCCCGCACCGAACGCGAGCCTCAGGATGACAAAGGCTGGTGACTTGCGCCAGTGATGAGAGGGATCGATCCGTTCGTTTCTAGCTGGCGGCTTGCTCGGGGCTGACGGCCGCCGGTGGCGTTTCGTGTTTGGCCGCCGCGCGGGAGGTCATTTCGTAGCGGGCGGCCTCGAGGTCGGCCAGCAATGAGTCGAGGACGACCATGGGCAGTTCCGCGCCCCAACCGTCGAGTTCCTCTTCGGTCCAGGCGCCGTTCAGGCGAATGGCGCCGGTGATCTCTTCCGGGAAGGCTAGCCGGAAGTCACCTTCGCGAATCAAGATGTCGCCGATCACGCGGCCGGTGTGAATCTCGTAAACCCGGCGGCTGGCCTGGCTTCCTGCGTTGGTCAGACATAGGTAAACTTCGCCGGCTTCGGCAAACTCGGCGCGGTAGTACCACGCCTGGGGCGCGTCGATTTTGGGATGATGGCGTCGCGGGTGGTGGACGGTTGGCTTTTGGTCGACGAGTTCATCGGCAGGATTCAGATAAAGAACGCGCTGACAGGAATCACAATAGACAGTCTGCTGGCCGGAGCGGACCTCGTTGTAAGTCTGGGGCCGCAGCATAACCTGGCAGGCCATGCACTTGTGATCGCGGACTTCCGAGATGCCGGTGCCGCGGAACTTCGCGACGCGTTCGTAATGGCGTAGAAGATCGGCGTCGATGCCGGCGCGAAGCTGGTCGCGTTTGGCACGCCATTCGGCGAGGAGTTTCTCGTCTTCGGCGGTGCGCTGGCGCGCCTGCTCCTTCTCTTTCTCAATTTCCGCGGCTTCGGCTTTGAGTTCGGCCTGCGCGGCCTTGACCTCATTGGCGCGAGTGTCGGCGTCCACCATGAGTTCGAGAATCTTGTCTTCGGTGGAGGCGATCTCCTTTTCCGCGAACTGAATCTCGTGCAGCAGCGCCTTGTATTGATCGTTGGTCTTTACGTCAAGGGACTGGTCGCGATACTTGGAAATTTTGCTGCGCAGGTCGGTGATGGAAGTTTCGTGCTTGCGCCGGGCGGCATCGTCGGCCTTGGTGGCGGCCTGGGCCTTTTCGATCTGGGCCTTGGTGCCGGCAAGTTTCTGTTCGATCGCCGCGACGCGTTTGGGAAATTCGGCGATTTCGTCCTGCAGGCGGCGAATTTCCTTATCGGCTTCTTGCAGGCGCAGCAGGTTTTCGATATCAGGAAGCATCCGGCATTGTGTCTGAATTGATTCTAGCATGTGGGCCGGACATCCACGGCCGGACACTGGCGGGACCGTCCGGACTGGCAGGCAGGTGTAAACTCATTGTTTTGTGCTGGATCGGTTCGCTGCTACTTCTCTTCTGTGAGGGTTTCGTGAAAGGACATTCTTTTCTTCGCACTAGCCTTGCCTGGTTGATTTCCATTCCTGTTCTGGTCGCCGCGGGGTCGGCGCGGGGGCAAACCGTAACCACTAAGCCGCTGACCATCGAAGCGATCTACCAGCCCGGAGGATTGGCCGGCCGCGGTCCGGAGAACGTGGAGTGGAGCCCGGACGGAACCAGGCTCTCGTTTGTGCAGCGCGAGGAAAAAGGAGAGAAAGGCGAACTGGGGTACGTCGACACGGCCACGGGCGAAAAGAGGGTATTGGTGAGCGCCGAGAAACTGGCATCGCTCGCCCCGGACGTCAACCGGGTCAGGAACGAGCGGGAAAAGGAACGGCTGACCCGTTACCACGTTGCGGCATATTGGTGGGCGCCGGATTCCAAACACCTGCTGTTCGACTCCGAGGGCCAGCTCTGGCTCTACGACCTGGCGACGGCGACCGCGGTGCAATTTACTTCCGCGCCCGATCCCAGCGGAGATCCAGAATTTTCGCCTGACGGTAGCCATGTGGCCTACGTGCGCAAGCACAATCTGTATGTCCGGCCGGTGAGCGGCAAAGGTGAAAAGCAGCTCACCAAAGACAACGGCGACAATCTTCTGAACGGCGATATTGACTGGGTCTACGCCGAAGAACTGGAGGTGCGCAGCAACTATTTCTGGTCGCCCGACAGCAAAGAAATTGTTTTTCTGCACATGGACGAGACCAAGGTGCCCACGTATCCCATCACTGACTGGATGCCGACGCACCCCAGCGTGGATCAGGAGAAGTATCCCAAAGTGGGCGATCCGAATCCGGTAGTCAAGCTGGGCGTGGTGGATGCCGGCGGCGGCAAGGTCCGCTGGATTTCGCTGAGCAGCGACGAAGATACCTATATTCCGCGGTTCGGGTGGGTGCGCGAGGGAGTGATCTGGGCCGAAGTCCTGAACCGCACTCAGGACAAGATGGACCTGTATTTCGTTGACGCTAAATCGGGGAAGTCGCGAATCGTGCTGACCGAGGCTACGCCGGGGGCGTGGATTGATTTTGAGCAGGTGGAAGTTCGCTTTCTGCCCTCTCGCGGCCAGTTCCTGTGGCCCAGCTGGCGCAATGGGAACATGCATCTCTATCTCTACAGTTTTGACAAACAGAATCCGATGGCAGCGGACGCCAAGCTGGAGCGGCAACTGACGCAGGGCGATTTCGAAGTGGAGGGAATCGAGGGAGTGGATGAAGCTGCGGGCACGGTGTTTTTCGCCGCGAACAAGGATGATCCCCGGCAACAGCATATCTACTCGCTGCAGCTGGATGGCTCGGGGCTCAAGGTTCTCACCTCGGAGAACGGAGAGCATTCCGCGACCTTCAGCGATGACGGCAAGCACTATACGCATATGTATTCCGGGACCCACAGAGCACCCACGCTGACTCTCTGTGCCGTCGAGGGAGCCTGCAAACCCGTGTGGGAGGCGCACGATGAAATTGCCGAGTACGGTCTGCGTGCGCCGAAATATCTGGAGTTCAAAGCGGAAGATGGGACGACGCTGTACGGAAAGTTGTTACTCCCCCCGGATCCGCCGGCCGGCGCAAGGATTCCCCTGATTGTGAGCATCTATGGCGGGCCGACCGCGCAGGAGGTGAGGAAGAGCACGCCCGACGCTTTCGACGAAATCATGGCGCGGAAGGGCTTCGCCATTTTTACGCTGGACAATCGCGGCGCAGCGGGGCGTGATCGCAAGTTCCAGACGGCGGTCCGGCACGAGTTCGGGGCGGTCGAATTGAAAGATCAGCTCAAGGCGCTGGAGCAACTGCTGGCCCAGTATCCGCAACTCGACCAGGATCGCATCGGCATTTGGGGCTGGTCCTATGGCGGGTTCATGACGCTCTATGCCATGACGCATTCGGACCGTTTTCGCGCGGGCGTATCCGTAGCTCCGGTGACCGAGTGGCAGAACTACGACTCGATTTACACCGAGCGCTACATGGGATTGCTCAAGGACAACAAGCAAGGCTACGACAAGTCGGATGTGACGAAATCCGCCGACAAGCTGCATGGGGCGCTGCTGCTGGTCCAGGGCACGGGCGATGACAACGTGCATTTCCAGAACAGCGTCCAGATGGTGGATGCGCTGATCAAGGCGGGAAAGCAATTCCGCCTGATGATCTATCCCAACAAGACGCACAGCATCGCGGGCAAAGACGCGCGCGTCCATCTGTTCACGATGATTGAGGAACATTTTGAGCGGGAGTTGAAGTAAAGCAGCGGCTAGTTGTCAGTTGCCAGTTGCCGGAAAAATCGTGTGAGGACGGACCGGAGCTTGTCCTGAGCGAAGTCGAAGGAACCGTCGAGGCCGAGAGAAGCTCGGCTGCCTGCCGGCTGCTATTTGTTCTTCTCCGATTTTTTCGAGGCGCCGTCTTTAGAGGTTTCTTTGGAGGAGCTTTCTTTCGCCGCGCCGTCTTTCGAGCCGCTGTCCGATTTGGGCTTATCGTCCTTCTTATCTTTCGACGAGGAATCGGCGCTGCCGGAGGATCCGGGCGCGTGCGACTTCTTCGCGTAGTCGGTCACGTACCAGCCAGAGCCTTTGAACTGGACGGCGGGTGCGGAGATCATCTGCTCGACCTGGCCTCCGCAGTCGGGGCACTTCTTGACCATCTTATCCGAGAACTTCTGGATTTTTTCGAAGCGGTGGCCGCACTTCTTACACTGATATTCGTAAAGTGGCATGAGTGTGAGACGGTTGGGGGCTGTCTGCGTTTCGATTCTATGGGTGCGGGTTCGGTCGCGTCAATTTTTTGCGAAACGATAACCGGCTTGCCTCACCGATCCTGCCGGACCGCGATGGCTGAGGTGCACCCGGCGCAGGGATCGTTCTTGATGTAGCGGTAGAAGCGAGGCTCGCCTCGCCCGATCCAGTAGCGGGAACGGTAGTCGTCGGTCCCGGGCCCTCGAGTCAGAAAGCTGAAGAAGACATGATGGGAAGGCTGGACGACAATCCCCGCATGCCCCGGCCACACGATCACGTCGCCGGGTTGCGGCTTTGAGACACGGCGAAATCCTTCCGCGCCATCGTAGAGATCGTCAGAACTCGCATAGACGTAAGGGAAGCCGGCGCGCTGGTAAATCTCATGAACCAGGTGAGAACAATCGTGGGCGGAATCGTGCCTCACTTTGGAGTTGAGCGCCACAGCGACCACAGACAGCCCGTCGTGGCGAGTGAGCGTCTTCCGGGTGTGGCTCTGGTTGGCGGTCGCTGGCGGAGCGCCGCTGTCTTCGAGCGTCTGCTGCGCTGACAAGAGATATAGAGCCAGGCTGCAGAAGACTGCCACGGCCGCCGTCTTTACCGTACTCCGCATGGTTCAAAGTTTGATGCGGAAATCGACGGCGCGGGTAGTTACGGTAGTGCAAGGCCGATTCGCAGGTCACCGGCGACTGCAACTATTTGGCCAGCAGGCATTTGGGCGCGGTGTTGCGCCATGCGGCCTGAATGGCTTTCGTCAGCACCTCCTTCTTGGCCGACTTCAGAATCACGCTGGTGGCGCCGCGGCGTCCCCACGCGCCTTTTACCGGGATGAACACGTCGGGATAGTCCTTGGAAAAGTAATGCTGCTCTTCGGGCGAGAGCTTGACCATGCCGCGGGATTTATCGGGATACCCGAGCGTGGCGAAAATTTTCCCCGCGACGCGGAAGTCGGGGTGGGCCATGTGCGAGTGCTCCTCGGCCTCGGGCAGAGAGAGAGCGATTTTACGGAAGTCGTTGGCGGTCATGGGCGATCCTCCTGGCGCGGGGTACGCTAACATAGCCGCGCAATCGGTCGAAAACCGAGATTCCAGATTGTAGATTGCAGATTGCATGTTGGGAAGCTTTTTGGAATCTGCAATCTTCAATCTGCAATCCAAAATTGGCAATCCTCATGCGGTGATAGACTTCCGGTCATGACGCAAGCTGGGCCAACTCTGTATCTGGTGGCGACGCCGATCGGCAATCTCGAGGACATCACCCTGCGGGCGCTGCGCGTGCTAAAAGAAGTGGATGTGATTGCTTGCGAAGACACGCGGCAGACGCAGAAGCTGCTCAATCATTATGCGATCGCGACCCGCACCACCAGCTATCACGAGCACAACGAGATAACGCGGGCGGCCGAACTGGTCAAACAGATGCAGGAGGGCGCGAGTGTCGCGCTGGTCACCGATGCGGGCATGCCCGGGATTTCCGATCCGGGGTATCGGCTGATTACGTTGGCCATCCGGCATCATGTGCCGGTGGTGCCGGTGCCGGGCGCGTCGGCGTTTCTGGCGGCGCTGGTGGCGAGCGGATTGCCTACCGATTCGTTTCGCTTCAGCGGATTCTTGCCGGCCAAAAGCGGGGAGCGGCGGGCGGCGCTCGAAGCGATCAGGAATTCTGCTCGGACCGCGGTCTTCTACGAGGCTCCGCACCGCATTATCGAGACGCTCACCGACGTTGTGGAAGTGCTTGGGATCGCCCGACACGTCGTAGTGGCGCGCGAGGTGACCAAGCTGCATGAAGAGTTTCTACGCGGGCGCGCGGGCGAAGTGCTGGAGACGTTGAAGTCGCGCGCAGCGGTGAAGGGCGAGATCACCCTGCTGATCGGCAAGGCGGAAAGCGACGATGCTCGTGTAGGGGCGGACGCATTCGTCCGCCCAAGTGTGCGAGAGCGCGTAAGGCAGATCATGGCCGAAGAGAAGCTTGACGAAAAGTCCGCGCTGAAAAAAGTGGCGAAGGAGCGGGGAGTATCGAAGAGCGAGGCGTACCGGGAGATGCAGCGGGAGAAGTAATTCGTGGAGCGGCGGACGCCCCCGTCCGCCGGGCATCTTTTGCCAATCGCCTTGTGCTTGTTGTGTCGAGCTGCGCTCGACCCGGCGGACGAGGGCGTCCGCCTCTCCATAATCTATTTTGGTGTTAACTCCTTCTTCACCATCTCACTGACCACCTTTCCATCCACGCGCATGCCGGCGCCGGAAAAACGGGCCATGGAGTTCTTCATGACCGTGCCCATTTCTTTCATGGTGGGCGCGCCCATTTCGGCGATCACGGCTTTCACTCCGGCGGCGACGTCGGCTTCGCTGGCGGCTTTGGGCAGGTAGGTTTCGATCAAAGCGATCTCGGCGGCCTCCTTGTCGGCCATCTCCTGGCGTCCGCCCTTGGTGAACTGCTCGACCGACTCCTTGCGCTGCTTGATCAGCGTGGCCAGCACGGCCTGCGATTCTTTGTCGTCGAGCGGGGACATCTTCTCGACTTCGCGAAGCTTCAGCGCGGTCTTGACCATGCGCAGGGCGGAGAGGCGCGCCTCTTCCTTCGCCTTCATGGCGGCGACAATGTCTTTCTGAATCTGTTCGACTAGGCTCATGCGGGAATTATAGACAGTCGTTGTTCCCAGGTCTCGCGAAAGCGGCGAGACGTGGGGCACCCCAAGTCCGACCTCCGATTTCCCTCCATTGATTCCCAGCGCCGGTGCGAGTAGATTGGTTTGTCCTAAAAAACCCTCATCCAGGAGATTCCCAATGTTAAAACGTTTCATGGTCTGGGTTTTTGTGTTCCTGGGTCTGGCAGCGCTCGCGTTTGCCGCCGATGAAAACGTCTGCAAGGGCGATCCGGATAAGTGGCAGCAACTTTTCAACGGGAAAGATTTAACCGGCTGGAAACATGTCGGCCCGGGCAGCGACACGGTGGAAGACGGCCTGATCCGCACGCACGGTGGCATGGGCTTGCTCTACTGGACCGGGGGAAAGATTGGCGACTGCATCATCCATACCGTCTACAAGATGCGCGACGAGGACGACAATTCTGGAGTGTTCGTCCGCATTCCCATTGAGCCGCGCGAAGAGTGGATGCCGGTGCACTACGGCTACGAAGTGCAGATTCTGAACCATCCCGAGAAGTCCGGCGAGGATGAATATCACGAGACCGCGATGCTGTATTCGCTGACCAAGCCTCTGGTGAAACAAGCGTGGAAGCCGGGCCCGGAGTGGAACACAATGGACATCACACTGGATGGGCCGCGAACGATTGTTTTGCTCAACGGGGTGAAGGTAACCGACTTTAAGGAGGGCGATCCGGTGCCGGAGCGTAAGTTCGATTTCGAACCACAGCGCGGCCCCCGGCCTCTCGTCGGTTACATGGGACTGCAGAATCACAGCGACGAAGACATCGTGTTCTTCAGAGAAGTTGCCATTAAACCTCTCAAGAAGTAGTTGGATTAGTAATAGCCGGTCGCAGTCAACTCATTCGGAGGGATTCGCATGAAACGTCGTATTTCGAGACGTGCATTCTTGCAAGGAAGCGCAGCCGCCGCTGGTGGCCTGCTGGTTTCAAAAACTATCCTGCTCGAAGCGGCGCCGTTGCCGCGGATGGTCGCTCCCAGCGACCGCATTCGTTTTGGCATGATCGGAATCGGGATGCAGGGTTCAGGCCTGCTGCCTGCGGCGATCACTCTTCCGGGCATCGAGTGTGTGGCCGCCGCCGATTTGTATGACGGGCGCCACACGCTGGCCAAGGAACTCACGGGCAACGCGAGTTTGCCCACCACGCGGCATTATCAGGAATTGCTCGATCGTAAGGATATCGACTGCATTATCGCGGCCGTGCCCGATCACTGGCACAGACGCGTCGTGGTCGATGCCTGCAATGCGGGCAAGGACATTTACTGCGAGAAGCCCATGTCGCACACCGTGGCCGACGGACTGGCCATGGTCGAAGCGGCGCAGAAAAACAAACGCATCGTGCAGATCGGCTCGCAGCGCGTCAGCTCCCAGCTCTGCGCCAAAGCAAACGAACTGTACAAGTCGGGCGCCATTGGCGATGTCGAAATGGTGGAGCTCACGTACGGCCGAAACGATCCCACCGGCGCGTGGGAATACCCGCCTCCGCCCGATCTTTCTCCGGACACGCTCGATTGGGACACCTGGCTCAACGATGCTCCCAAGATTCCCTTCAACAAGCTGCATTTCGCGCGCTGGCGCTGCTGGAGAGCGTATGGCACGGGCGTGGCGGGCGATCTCATGGTGCACCTGCTGAGCGGCATGATGGCGACGTTGGGATGGAATGAAATTCCCCGCTCCGCAACGGCGCTGGGCGGTATCTTCCGCTTTAACGACGGCCGCGATATGCCTGACTTCCACACCGTACTATTCGACTATCACGGCATCCCGGTGTACGTGCGCCTGGACCTGGGTTGTGAAACACCGGAAACCGCACGCTTCATGGGACCCAAGGGACTCCTCGAGGCCGGCGAATTCGACCTGAAGTATTCGCCTCAGGCCGGCGTGGATACCGATCCCAGCTATTACGCCTCCAGCTTCCCAGCCAAGTTGCGGGAAGAATACTTCAAGCAGTGGCATGAGGAGCACGATCCGCCGCTGGGGAAAGAACCTGTGCACGACGATGTCGTCTACAAGGGACACGACTGGGACGACGTTCGTCCGCACCAGCAGACGTTTTTCCAGGCGGTGCGCTCGCGCAAGCCGGTGACCGAAGATGCGGTGTTCGGCAACAACGCCGCCATCGCCTGCCACATGGCCAATGAGTCGTATTTCCGCAAGAAAGCGGTCACCTGGGATGAGGCGTCAAAGACGCTCAAGTCCTAGAGTAGACATGGGGGAAGCATGAACTCGGAGTATGCAACCGGGAAGGGCCGGATCGTTCCGGTTCTTCCCGCCTTTCTTATTCCCGTCCTTCTTATTCTTGTCGTGGCCGCGGTCGCCCAGGACCTGCCCTCGGCCAAACCAGAGGCGGTCGGGCTGTCTTCCGAACGGCTGGAGCGAATCGGCACGGCCGTCCAGCGCAGAATTGACGACAAGCGGATCGCCGGCGCAGTCACGCTGGTGGTGCGGCACGGCAAAGTTGCCTGGTTCAAGTCGCAAGGCATGATGGACCGCGAAGCCGGCAAGGCGATGCGGCCCGATGCCATGTTCCGCATCTGCTCGATGAGCAAGCCCATCACCAGCGTGGCCGTCATGATTCTGTACGAAGAAGGCAAGTTTCTTCTCGACGACCCGGTGTCGAAGTACCTGCCCGAATTCAAGAATCCCAAGGTGCTGGTGAAACCCGCGTCGGGCGAGCCTTACACGATTCCAGCAACCAGAGAGATCACCATTCGCGATCTGCTTCGCCACACCTCAGGGCTGACCTACAACTGGAATGGCAACCTGGGCGCGATGTACGAGAAGGCCGACGTGGCCAGCGGCCTGCTTCAGTATGACGGCACGATTGGCGACAGCGTAAAGCGTCTGGCCGGCCTTCCCCTTCTGTTCAACCCCGGCGACCGCTTTGAATACAGCCTCGGCGTGGACGTGCTGGGACGCCTGGTGGAAGTCGTTTCCGGCATGCCGCTCGATGAATTCTTCCGCACTCGCATCTTCGAGCCGCTGGGGATGAAGGACACCTATTTTTATCCGCCGGAAAACAAACTCGACCGCCTCGCCAACGCTTATACGTACTATCCGGACAAAGGACTGAATCGCTTTCCCGATACTCCCATCCGGGAAGGAACTTTTGTCTATTCTGCCGACTATCCTTCGCGCGGTCCGAAGAAACTGTTCTCCGGCGGCGCCGGCCTGGTCTCCACCGCGGTGGATTATGCCCGCTTCTGCCAGATGATGCTCGATGACGGCAAGGCCGGCAACACACGCCTGTTGAGCCGCAAGTCGGTCGAACTCATGACCCAGGATGCGCTGGGAAAGATCAGCCCTGACCAGGGCTTCGGTCTCGGCTTCGGAATCGAAGGCATCAAAGCGTCGCTCTCTGAACTGGGATCGCCCGGCGAGTACAACTGGGGGGGATTTTTCTACACCGGTTTTTCCATCGACCCGAAGGAACAGATGATCGTCATTTTTATGGCGCAACTGCATCCTACAGGTGACTTGACGCTGGACCACGAAGTCCACGTGCTGGCATATCAGGCGATTAGCGATTGAAGTGAGAAGCAGCGCTGATCGAGATCGGAGCGCACCATGACTGAATCTTCTCAGCCGATGAACCGCAGAGACTTTCTAGGAAAATCTGCCGCAGTGATCGCCGGGGGCGCGGTCCTGCCCCGCACCGCGCTGTCTTACGCGAAGACCCTCGGGGCCAACGATCGCATTTCTCTCGCCCACATCGGCATCGGAAACCGCGGCGGAGAACTCGATGAGATCGTCTCCAAACTGAAGACTCACAACGTCGAGATGACCGTCGTTTGCGATCTATGGAAGGGGAACCGCGAGAAAGCTGTGGCCACCAATACCGGTTACTACGGCCGGGCTCCGCGCGCCGTGGAGTACCTGGAAGAAGTCCTGGCCATGAAGGATGTGGATGGGGTGCTGATCTCGACCCCGGAGCATTCGCACTCGCCCATCCTGAAAATGGCCGCGGAAGCAGGTAAGGACGCCTACGTCGAAAAACCTATGGGCAACGTGCTCGCCGAAGCCAAAGCCGCGCGCGACGCTGTGCTCCAAGCCAAGACCATCGTCCAGGTTGGCACGCAGCATCGCAGCGAGCCCTATCCGAACGCGGCGCAGGAGGTCATCCGCAGCGGTGCTCTGGGGGATATCAGCAAAGTTGAAATCGTATGGAACTACCACGGCCCGCGCTGGCGCGGTCGCCCCGAGGTTAAGCAAATTCGCGAGCAAGACACAGACTGGAGCAAATGGCTGCTCACCAAGCCGGCTCGCCCGTTTGATCCGCAGCTGTACTTCGAGTTCCGCCTTTACCGGGAATTTTCCAGCGGCATTCCCGACCAGTGGATGAGCCATGCCATCGATCTGGTGCACTGGTTCATGGACGACTATTTCCCCAAGTCGGCTGTTTCTCATGGCGGCATCTTCGCCTGGCACGATGGCCGCGAAAACGCCGATACATTTCAAGCGCTGCTGGAGTATCCGAAGGGCTTCCTCGTCAGTTATTCCACCAGCTTCGGCAATGACGCGCCCAGCTTCACGCGCTACATGGGCAAGAATGCGACGCTCGTCAACATCGGCGGAGAGGGCAGCCCGCGCTACCAACTGGTCGAAGAAAAAGGGACGCACGAAGACGACTCCGACATTGACCAGAAGAGAAAGTCGAGGTACATCCTCCTCCCTGGGCAGACGGAACTTCCACCGATGGGCATTGACGACCTGTCGCTCGAGCACATGGCGAACTGGTTCGACTGCATGCGTTCGCGCCGGCAGCCTGACTCCCCGGTGCACAATGGTTTTGCACACTCCGCGGCCTGCATCATGGCTGCGCAAGCCTACTGGTCGGGAAAGAAGTTGTATTGGGATGCCAAGTCGGAAGCGATCGTGGATCAGCCGTAGCGGTACCCTTCGATTGTCATCCTGCGCAAGCGCTTTTTTGCGCAGCGAGAGGTTGGCCTGAGCTAAGTCGAAGGCGATCTGGGCGAGCCGCGCGATGCGTCGCGTTCTTTGCGACGCAATAGTCGCGCTGGGCTCGCTTCCCTGTCAAACTGCGACAGGTGGCTAACCAGCGCTCCACGCGCGCGGCACTTCAACATAGGAGCAGTCCAGGTCCGCGACCGAAGCGCATCCGAGCAGCCGGATGGTGCGCTCCACATCTGTGCGCAGGATCTCCAGAGCCCGGGCGACACCCGGTTGTCCTGCGGCAGCGAGTCCATAGGCATAAGCGCGCCCGACAAGAACGGCGCGCGCTCCCAGGCAGAGGGCTTTCACAATGTCGGCACCGCGCCGGATGCCGCCATCCATCAGCACTTCCACTTGGCCCTTCACCGCCGCAACCACTTCCGGCAGCACGCGCAACGTAGGAGACACAGAATCGAGCTGGCGACCTCCATGGTTCGAGACCACGACCGCGGCCGCGCCTTCATGGACCGCACGCCTGGCGTCATCGCCGGTAAGAAGCCCTTTGACCACAATCGGACCATTCCAGAACTCGCGGATCCATCGCAGGTCGTTCCAGGTTACGGCCGCCTGCGCCAAAGCCGCCGCCACATCAATCAGTTCCATCGGACCCTTGCCGGGGATGACGATGTTCTCAAGCTTCGGTACACCGCCATCGAGCAGAAACGACGCCAGCCAGCCGGGATGGGCGAGCATTCCCGGCAGATAAGGGATCTTCGCAAAGGGTGACGGCCCGAGCAGCGGCTTCATGCCATTGCGCGGATCACGTTCGCGCATTCCGGCCACGGCGGTATCCACGGTGATCACCAGAGCGGAAAAGCCGGCGCGGCGAGCGCGGTCCAGTGCGCCTTCGGCCGCTTCCCGACCTCCCAGCAAATACAGCTGGTACCAGACGGGACCTTGCGTTGCGGCTCTTACATTCTCTAGTTTGTGACCTGAAATCGTGGAGAGGATGTAGCCCGTCCCGGCTTCCCCAGCCGCACGAGCGGCTGCCACTTCTCCCCCGGGATGCATCAGGCGGCTGTAGCCGACGGGAGCAAGCATTGCCGGAAACGAAATCTCCTGTCCCACCACCCGTGTCTTCAGGTTGCAATCGGCGGTAGCGACCGCCCCGCGCGGGCGAAACAGTACGTCGCCAAAAACCCGGCAATTTTCGCGAAGCGTCGATTCAGCTTCCGCGCCGCCGTCCAAATAGTCGAAGACAGCCCTGGGCACCCGCCGCCGCGCCATCTGGCGCAAGTCTTCAATGTTGACGATTCGTTCAGCACTCAGCGCGTGACTGCCAGCAGTCATTTCTGGACCCTCGGGGGAAAGTTAGCGGCTCATCCCGCGCGACACTCGCCAGGCTAGTGCTTCCAACTTGCTGACGACCCTCGACCTTACCAGAATAATCGCGCGAAAGCACGGGCCACGTCGGTCCGGCTTCAAGAAGATTGAGGAAGTCGCCTCGCAGGCCGGAAGCGATGCGCGCAGCAGGATGAAGGCGGTCTCGTGAGGGGTACAATTCCTAGCATGAAACCGACTTCGCGAGTTATTTCGTCATTTTTCTGTCTTTTCCTGCTCATTCTTATGACTAGTTCGGCGCGCGTCGCTGCCAGTTGGCCCGACGCGTCCGCTGCAGGCACGCCGCGGACCATGCGTGTCGACTACTATCACACGGGAAACGCAACCAGCCAATGGTTCAGTCTGGATCGCGTCGTCATTGAACCGCTGGATTGGCCGGGAAATCCCGGCCAGGCGATCGACGACAGCCAACTCGGCAGTTACCGATTTGAAGTTCGGGACCAAGCGAGCGGAAAGCTCATGTATTCGCGCGGGTTCAATTCCGTCTTCGGTGAGTGGAGCACGACGGAAGAAGCGCGGCACGCCAACCGCACGTTTTCCGAGTCGCTGCGCTTCCCCACTCCTGCTGCTCCGGTCGAGATCTCTCTCGAAGAGCGCAAGGAGAGCGGCTTTCAGGAAGTCTGGAAAATCGTGGTCGATCCCAAGGACAAGTTCGTGGACACGTCCCTCCCGCCCTCGCCCGGCCCGCTGCTGGAACTGCAGAAGATGGGTGCTCCGGCAGACAAAGTTGATCTGCTGGTTCTGGGCGATGGATACACGGCAAAGGAGCGCGGGAAATTTGAGAGTGACGCGCACCGCTTCATGGAAATGCTGTTCTCGACCTCACCCTTTCGCGAGCATCGCAAGGATTTCAACGTTTGGGGACTTTGTCCGGCGGCGGAGGAATCAGGCATCCCGCGGCCCTCGAGCGGAATTCACCGGCGTTCGCCGCTGGGCACTTCCTATGACACATTCGGCACCGAGCGCTACGTGCTGACCACCGAAAACCGGTCGCTGCGCGATGTGGCGTCATTCGCGCCCTACGAATTCATCGAGATTCTCGCCAACGGCGCGACCTATGGCGGCGGAGGAATTTTCAACCAGTTTGCCACGGTTGCCATTGACAATCTCTGGGCCGGATACGTCGGCGTGCACGAGTTCGGTCACGAGTTCGCGGCGCTGGCCGACGAATACTACACCTCCGATGTCGCCTACCTGCCGCCAGCGCACCGGACTGAGCCTTGGGAGCCGAATGTCACGGCGTTGCTCGATCCCGACAAATTGAAGTGGAAGGACATGGTGGAAAAAGGAACTCCTATTCCTACGCCGTGGAATCAGGAGGAATTCGATCGCTTCGAGCGCGGCATTCAGCAGCAGCGCAAAGAACTGCGGGCCGCGGGCAAACCTGAAAAAGAAATGGAAGAATTGTTCCGCAAGGAACGCGAAAAAGAAGATGCCATGCTCGGCTCCGAGAAATTCGCCGGCAAGGTGGGGGCGTTCGAGGGTGGCAACTACCAGGCTAAGGGCTATTACCGACCGGAACTGAACTGCATCATGTTCACCCGGCACACTGCCTTCTGCGCGGTCTGCCGGCGGGCGATTGAGCGGGTGATCGGCATGTATGCAAAGTAGGAATCGGGGAAGCACATCCTTATCCCTTATCCCTTGAAGCGAACGGAGCAAATCATGAGCCAATTCATTCTCGATCCGCGAAGCACTGCGGTTGTGGTCATCGATATTCAGAAGGGTATCGTCGGGATGCCGGGCGCCCCACACTCCACCGCAAGTGCGGTGGCGAACTGCGCGCGCCTGGTCGAGGCAGCCCGCCGCCTGGCAGCCCAGCCCGTATTAGTGCACGTGGGCGGATCGCGAGACGGCGCCGACCGCTTGAAGTTAACCGTCGACCAGACTTGGTCAGGACCTGCGCCGCTCCCGGCTGACTGGAGCGACCTTGCGCCTGAAATCGGCAGCGATCCCCGCGACATCGTGATCTTGAAACGCCAGTGGGGAGCCTTCTACGGCACCGATCTCGAATTACAATTACGCCGCCGCAAACTTTCGACCATAGTTCTTTGCGGCATTGCCACCGAGTTCGGGGTGGAAAGCACCGCCCGCGACGCTTACGAGATGGGCTATGAACAAGTGTTTGCTGAGGACGCTATGACCGGGCGCAGCGCAGACAGTCACGCCAATTCGGTGACCCGGATACTCCCCCGCATGGGACGGGTGCGGGGCACAGAAGAAATCATCGCGGCGCTAGAGAACAGCCAGCGGACCTAAGCGCTGCCGGCGGCGGCGATCCTGCTACCTCGTAGTTGACTTGCCTGCCACCCCACCTCTTCGCCGCGCTTCCTCGCAGGCCTCGATCGGATCACGGCCGGTGACTTCCTTGTACCAGGCAGGATGAAACGTCCACGCCCAGGCTTCGCTCACTGCGCCGCGGATGATCGCCTGGAAAGTGCCTGGTTCGCCAATCGTGCTGAGGTATATGTGGATGAAAATTCCGCCCAGCATGATCAGCGCGGAAATATCGTGCAGCACGTAACTGACGGCGACCGCCCAGCGCCCGAACGTGCGCGCGCCCATCCATAGGATGATTCCGGTGATCAGGTAGACCACGCAGCCGCCGACGATCTCCCAGAACTGCACTTTCTGGCCAGCGTTGAAAAAGCCGGTGTCGGGCGGGTCGTGCTTCTCCTTGCCGCCGACGATCTTTCCGAGATTGCGCATCCAGCGGGTGTCCGCCGCCGTCCATTTCATCGGCTTGATCCAGTTCAACGTCTGCAACCCGAAGAAAATGACAAACCCCAGTCCAAACCAGGGATGCATCTCGCGGCTGAGCGGGCCGCCTCCAAAAATGGGCGTAAACCAGCGGAAAAGCCATGGCATATAAATGCCAAATCCCGTGAACAACGCCAGGAAAAAGAAGAGTGCGACCATCCAGTGCAGGAAGCGCGTATAGACGCGGTGCCGCAGCAACTCGCCTTCGTAAACCTCCGTTTGCCCGATCTGATCAAATACCCGGCGAGTTTTGTCGTCGAAACGCTCGATAGCGGTGGACATCAGCTTTCCTTCTCCGGCAGCGGTTTCGCGAGCGGCGGCTCCGGTTGCGGCCGACGCGGTCCCACCGTCACATAATGCAGCAGAACTCCCAACAGGCCGAACAGCGCAAACGTTCCCAGCACTGGCTTGAACAGCCACTTCCAGATGGTATAGCTCCAAGGAATGACCGGATTGCTCGGCAACCCGCCGTAGCGCTCGGGATCGGTGGCATCGTGCAAAACGTAGACGACGTGCGTACCGCCGATCGATTGCGGATCATACACTCCGGCCTGCGCGAATCCGAAGTTTTCGCGAAGCTGCCTGGCCCGCCCCTCCGCGATGTATTTCATGTCGTCCTTGGTGCCAAATTTCAGGCATCCGGTCGGACACGCCTTGATGCACGCCGGTTCCAGGCCCTGGCCGACGCGGTCCGAGCACAGCGTGCACTTGTAGACCTTCTTGGTGGCTGGATTGAACTTGGGAATGTCATATGGACATCCCGAAACGCAGAACTCGCAACCAATGCAGTTTTCCTGCTGGAAATCCACGATGCCGTTGGTGTATTGCACAATGGCGCCGTCGGCGGGACAGGCCCTGAGGCAGCCGGGATCGGCGCAGTGCATGCACTGGTCCTTGCGCATGAGCCATTGCACCGTGCCGTCTTCGCGCTGGTGTTCGTTGAACTTGATCAGGTTCCAGAAATTCCAGCGCGTCTCCGGCATTGTCTGGTACGTGTTGTCAAAAGTGGTGGGACTGAACGGCATGTCATTCCACTCGACACACGCGACCTCGCAGGCCTTGCAACCGATGCAGATCGTCGTATCCACCAGCTTGCAGACTTCCGGATCGCGCTGCACGCCGAAGCCGGCCGACGGCCCGGAGTGGCCTGAGATCTGCCTGATCTGAAGTGTTTTGCGGTCGCTCATGGTTGCATGCTCAAAGCTGCCCTACGACATCGAATGCCAGCCCTAGCCGTGGAAGACACCTGCTTTGAAACTTTGAAACCCTGAAACTTTGAAACCTTCTCCTACACCCTCTCAATCCTCACCAGAAATCCCTTGAACTCCGGCGTGAACGCATTCGGATCGATCACCGTCGGAGTCAGCTGGTTGGCGAGAGTCTTTGCCGTCTTGCCTTCGTCCTCCGCAATACCGCGGAATCCCCAGTGAATCGGAATGCCGATCTGAAACATCTCTTTGCCGTCAATCTGCATCGGCCGGATTCGGCGCGTGACCATGGCTTTCGCTATGTAGTGGCTGCGCGCGCTGGTGACCCGGACCTTCTCCCCGCCGCGAATGCCCATCCTGTCGGCCAGTTCCGCCGGCACTTCCACGAACGGCTCCGGCACGAGTTGCACGTTCATGGGATTGTTTTTTGTCCAGTAGTGATAGTGCTCGGTCAGGCGGTACGTGGTGCAGATGACGTTGAATCCCTGGTCGACCGTGCCGTACTTATCCATGTCGGTTTTGTATTTCTTGACGACCGGATTGGTCGACTGATTCGGATGCAGCGGATTCGCGATCGGGCTCTCGATCGGCTCGTAGAATTCGGGGAAAGGACCGTCCGCCATCGCACCCAGCGGTACAAACAATCGCCCCACTCCCTCCGGATTCATAATGAACGGGCCCATGTGATCTTTGGGCGGGGAATCGGCCTTGAAATCGGGAACGTCGTTGCCGACCCACGACTGCTTCGCTTCGTCCCACCAAACCTGCCGTCGAGGCGGATCCCACGGCTTACCGTTGACGTCGCAGGAAGCGCGGTTGTAGAGCACACGCCGGTTCATCGGCCACGACCAAGCCCAGTTGGGGTAGATTCCCAGGCCGGACGGATCGTCGGTTCCACGCCGCTGCGTCATCGCGCCCGCTTCGGTCCACGAGCCGCAGTACAGCCAGTTGCCCGAGAGCGTCGTGCCGTCGTCTTTGAGCCAGGCGAAACCCGGAAGTTGCTGGCCAGCCTTGATCGTGACGTTCGTCTTCGGATCGGTGAGATCGGCGAGCGCTTTGCCGTTGATCTCCTTTGCAACTTCCGCCAACGAGGGAGCATACGGGGTGGTGTAATTGAACGTCGCATTCAGAACTGGATCGGGAAACTTGCCGCCGTCCTTCTGATAAAGTTCGCGCACTTTCAGGAAGATCGTCGCCAGGATTTCCTGATCCAGCTTGGCCTGCCCCGGCGGCGGCAGAGCGACGTTCTTCCACTGCAGCCAGCGCGCGGAATTGACAAACGTCCCGTCTTTCTCGGCAAAACCCGCGCCCGGCAGGCGATATACGGTAGTGTTGATCTTCTTCATCTCGTCGGTCGAGATGCCCGGTGCTCGCCAGAATTCGCTGGTTTCATCGGGATAGATTTCGCACACTACCAGCCAGTCCGCCTTCTTCAAGGCATTAATGTTTTTCTCTGAATCCGGCCCGATCATCACCCCGTTCATGCCGAAGGCAAAAATGCCTTTCACTTTGCCTTCGTACATGTCGTTCCAGATGTTCACCCAGGAATAGTTGCGATCAATTTTCGGCAGATAGTGGAACGCCCAGTCGTTTTCTTTGGTCGCCGCCGGGCCGTACATCGCTTTCAGAAACGAAACCGCGAACTTCGGCGTGTTCGACCAGTAGTTGAACGAATCCCAGGGATCAGGTTTCGCCACAGTCGGGGTGATGCGCTTCAAATAGGCCGGGAGATCGGTGTCCGCGGGATTGGGCATTTTCAAATAGCCCGGCAGATTATCGAAGATGCCGGCCATGTCGGTGGCGCCTTGAATGTTGGAATGACCACGCAGCGCGTTGACCCCGCCGCCCGCGCGTCCCACATTGCCCATCAGCAGCTGCAGAATCGCGGCCGTGCGGATGATCTGCGTGCCGAAGCTGTGCTGCGTCCAACCGACGGCATAGATAATCGTGGCGACCTTCTTCATGTCGCCATCTTTGCGAATGGAAGTGAACAGATCGGCAGCCTTCAGGAATTGATCCTGCGGAATGCCGGTGATGCGCTCGACCATCTCCGGCGTGTATCGCTCATATTGTTTCTTCAGCAGTTGAAACACGCAGCGCGGATGCTGCAGAGACAGGTCGTAAGCCGTCTTCGGCGGAAGCATTGGCGGAGGAGGAGGCGCGCCTGGCGAGGCCTTCGGCACAGATGAATGACTCGGTGGCGCTGCTGCTTTTCCGTTTATGTCCCCGCCTTCTTCATAGTTCCAGGTCGCCTTGTCGTAGACTTTTTTCTCGGGATCAAAGCCCGAGTACAAACCATCATCGGGCAGCTTGAATCCTTCCTTAATGACGAATGCGGCATTCGTGTAATTGACCAGATAATCGTGCGCGATGCGGATGTTCTGAATGGCGTAATTGATCAGGCCGCCAAGAAAGGCAATGTCCGCCCCGGCGCGAATCTGCAGAAAAAGATCGGCGGTCGCGGCCGTACGCGTCAGCCGCGGATCGACCACGATCGTTCTGGCGTTGCGGTGCAGCTTGGCTTCGATCGCCCACTTGAAGCCGCAAGGGTGGTTTTCAGCGGGATTGCCGCCCATGATCAACATCAAGTCGGTGTTCTTGATGTCAATCCAGCCATTGGTCATCGCCCCGCGTCCGAATGTTGGCCCCAAACTGGAGACCGTGGGGCCGTGTCAAACCCGGGCCTGGTTTTCCAGGTAGCAGACCCCCAGGCTGCGCATGCTCTTTACGACGAGATAATTGAATTCGTTGGTGTCGGTGCAGCCGCCGGTGAACGCGATGCCTTCACAGCGGTTCACGGTGTGACCGGAAGCGTCTTTTTCGACAAACGTGTCGTCGCGCGTCTTCTTCACTTTTTGCGCGATCTCGGCGTAGGCCTGCTCCCAGGAAATGTCTTCCCACTCGGTCGCCCCCGGCCGCCGCACCTGCGGTTTGAGCAGGCGCCGATCGTTCAGGATGTCCTGTTCGAGCGAGGATCCCTTGGGACAAAGCGTCCCGCGGTTGATGGGATGATCTGGATCGCCCTCGACGTGCACCACTTGCGGAATCGCGTTTTTCGCCTTGTCGCCCAGCGTGTAAATGATGACCCCGCAGCTCACCGAACAATACGGGCAGGTGCTGCGCGTTTCGCTGGCTCGCGAAATCTTCAGGCTCTGAGTTTGCGCGTAGACGGGGGTAAGGTCGAATCCCAGCGTGGACAGGCCTGCTCCACCGATGACTGCGCCCTTGAGAAACGTTCTGCGGGAGAATTCCATCGAAACCTCCAGCACTCTGCCGCATGGGCGTTCCCCATGCGGACCTTGGGCAGCTGATCCCAACTCAGGATGTGAAACCGAAGTTTAAGGTTGCGGCCGCGGCGTCCCCACGCCACACGGCCAAGTCATGTGCAACCGATGCTGGAAAATATACCTCCAGTAAGGAGTCAAATGCAAATGGCCCTCGCATTAGGGATGGCGGACTTCTAGGATCTCGACGGCCTCCTGCTTTGCGAACTTCGCGGCGCTTCTTCGCGAGCTTTGCGGTAGAAGATCTTAGGCCGCAGAGTACGCCAAGGATTCGCGAAGGACGCGAAGAAGTCACCCGAAAAAACTCAAGCTGTACGACTACCCTCTCATTGCTCCTCCGGCTGGTTGCCCTGATAATGAGCCAATGGCTGCCTCATCCTGGCAACGCCGCATCCAGCGTGCGCAAGAGCTCGCCGGCCAGCGCCCGTTCGCGGCAGAAATCCTCCGGTTCTACATCCATGTTGCCCGTTTTCAGGAGAGCCTGCATCGTCAGCTGAGCCTTGTTTTGCAATCGCCGCCAACTTTCTTCGACCGTGAACTCAGCAAGGCTGAATTGTCGGAACTCAGCTCAAGATTTGAATCGTTCCTTTCTCTAGCCGAAACTCACGGGCCCCGGCAACTGTCCGAACTAAGCCGCGATCTGCACGCCCGCGGCCCAAGCTTTTGGGCGGAACTCCTCAATGGCGCCTGGACCGCACACGGCGCGTCCGACGCTCAGGGCCTTCTGGCGCTGGCTGTTCTCCAGCCCTGGGCCGAGCTGCTGCGGGATCGTGCCACACCGCGTCCGCCACTACATACCCTCGCGGTCTGTTCCCTTTGCCGTGGCAAACCATGCGCGGGCGTGCTGCGCCCGCAGGGCGATGGCGCCGCCCGGTCCCTGGTCTGTTCTTTCTGTTTGAATGAATGGGAATTTCGCCGCATTGTCTGCCCCGCCTGCGGCGAGGAAAACGATCAGAAGCTGCCCGTCTTTACCGCCAGCGATTTCGATCACATTCGCGTGGAGTGCTGCGACGCCTGCAAGACCTACATCAAGACCGTGGATCTCACCAAAGATGGTCACGCCGAGCCGGTGGTGGACGAACTGGCCTCTGCTCCACTCGACCTCTGGGCCCGCGACCGCGGCTATGCCAAGCTGCAAAACAACCTGCTCGGAATGTAGCTCGCGACGGCAGGCGCGAAAACACGTATTATCTTTTCTCTTTACAATAAATGACCAATGGTCAATAATGGGTATTAGTCATAATAGAACAGTGGTCACATATGCGCAAGAGTCAAACTGCGGCGCAACAGGATGATCGAGCGCAATGGCTGCCGGCAAGGATGGGGCGCCGCGAGCGCCGTGCCGCCGAAACGCGGCTGCGATTGTTCCGCTGTGCTCTGCAGCTCTTCTCCGAACGCGGCTTCTCCAATGTCACCGTGGAAGACATTACCGAATCTGCCGACGTCGGCAAGGGAACGTTTTTTAATTACTTCGACAGCAAGGAACACGTGCTTGGCGTAATGGCCGAGATCCAGATCGGCAAGGTCCGCGAAGCCCTGACGCAAGCCGAAGCCGGCAAGCGACCGATCCGCAGCGTCCTGCAGCATCTATTCAAGCGTTTGGCAGAAGAACCTGGTCGCAGCCCCGATCTTGCCCGAACTCTCATCTCCTCCTTCCTGGCAAGCAAGAGGGTACGTGTTCTCGTGCACGAACACATGGCGAGAGGCCGCCGCAGCCTGGCTGCGATCTTTACCATTGGACAACAAAGCGGAGAAATCGATCCGCGGCTCAAGAAGGAGAATCTGGCTCGGCTGCTTCAGCAGCAGGTGCTGGGAACGATTCTGCTTTGGTCGCTGCGTGGCGAGTTGCGACTCGAAAGCTCCATGGAAAATACCTTTCAACATTTCTGGAGAGCGATTGCTCGGCCCAGCGCAGAGGAAAGACAATGAGGCAGGCGTGGCGTTTTCGATTGGCCTTTGCTATTGTTTGCGCGTTTCAGGCGGCAGGAGTGGCGCAAAGCCAGGCCCCTTACCGCCTCACGCTCAAGGACGCGATCGGCAAGGCATTGCAGGCGAATCTTAGCGTTCTGGTCTCCGGTGCTCGCGTACACGAGTCCGAAGGCACAGCGGCTCGGCGTTTTTCCAATCTGCTTCCGCACGTGCGCACCGAGGCTTACGCGAACTACCAGAACCGTAATCTGCGCGCTTTCGGCCTCTCCATTCCCGGGCTTCCCGTGCCCGAAGTGATCGGGCCGTTCTCGAATTACGATTTTCGTATCTACGCCGACCAGAGCATCCTGGATTTAGAGAGCTATCGATCGTGGAAAGCGAGCAAAGAAGAACTCGAATCCGGGAAGCTCGACTTCCAGGACGCTCGCGACCTGATCGTGCGCTCGGTCGCAAGTCTCTACCTGAACGGCCAGGCAGCTGAAGCCCGCATCGAAGCTGCGCACTCCCGGGTTCGGGCATCCGAAGCGCTCGACGCTCTGGCTCGTGCCAAGCATGATGCCGGCACAGCTACAGGAGTGGATGTACTGCGGGCACAAGTGCAACTGGCCAACGATCAGCAGGCTCTTCTGGTGGCTCAGAATCAGTACAAGCAGGCTTTGCTCGTGCTGGCACGAAGCATCGGCATTGATCCCGGCACGGAACTCGAACTGGCCGAGCCCTTGCAGTTTCAGCCGATCCCCACGTCGCAGGCGGAAACGGTGATTGCATCTGCCCTGTTCGCGCGATCAGATTACTTATCGCTCGCCAGCCAGCGCCAGAGTCTCACGGAGCAGCAGCGCGCCAACCGTGCCCGCTGGTATCCCAAGCTGAGCTTGAACGGAAACTACGGCGCCCTGGGGCGCAGCATGGGTGACCTGCGCGGCATCGGTCTCATCCAGGGCCAAATCGATTTCACCATATTTGATCACGACCGCGAGGGCGAGGCGGAGGAACTCTCCAGCCGCATCGAACGTGTGGACGATCAACTGGCCGATCTTCGCCGCGGCATTGCAGAAGACATCCGCGAAGCACTGCTGAATCTTGAGTCTTCTTCCGATCAGGTGAAAGTCGCACAACAAGGCCGGGATCTGGCTGAGCGGGAGCTTGAATTAACGCAGGACCGCTTTCAGTCTGGCGTGACCAACAACGTTGAGGTCGTCACCGCGCAGGATGAGCTTGCCCGTGCCCAGGAAAACTACATTCTTGCGGTGGCCAGCTATTCCGACGCGAAATTTGCCCTGGCACGCGCGGCTGGGGGCACAGAGAAGAACCTGGGCCAGTATATGGCTCCGTAGCTGGGAAAACGTACGCTCGACCCGAGTCACCGCGCAAGGACGAAGTCATGAAAAAACGTCTTCCGCTCGTCATCGTTATAGCTGCCGTAATCGTGGCAGTCATTTATTTCTACCCACGCTGGACTGCAAAGCCTGCACCGTCCAGCCATCTGATGCTTTCCGGGAACATCGAAGCTCACGAGAGCCTGATCAGCTTCAAGGTGACCGGACGCATTATCGAGTTGCCCGTCGAAGAAGGCCAGTGGGTACAGGCAGGCACACTGCTGGCGCGTCTCGATGATGCCGACTACCACCAAAAGGTGGACATCGATGCCGCGAATTTGAGGGTGCGTGAGTCGAATCTTGCGCTTACCCTCGCCGGCAGCCGCGACCAGGAGATCAAAGCTGCGCAAGCCGCAATGCTCGATGCTCAGGCCGACCTCCAGCAGAAGAAACTTGACGATGAGCGGGCGCAACGCCTTTTCTCAAAAGATGCGATCTCGGCGCAGGATCGCGATCTCTCCGCAACCGCCCTGAAGCGTGCCACTGCCGTTTACGAATCCGCACAGCAGCGCTACAACGAAGCCGTGGAGGGCAGCCGCAAAGAAGATATCCATATCGCGCAGGCGAACGTCGGCGCGGCACGCCAGAGCCTCGGGCTGTCGCGCATCAATCTCGACTACACGCGTCTCATGGCTCCCAATGCGGGCGTGATCAGCGTGCGGCAAGCAGAACTCGGCGAGGTCGTCTCTCCCGGCACTCCCATCGTCACGCTCTCGGATCTGGATCACGTCTGGCTCCGCGCGTATGTTGCCGAGACCGATTTGGGCAGAATTCGCTGGGCTCAGGATGCCACCATCACTACCGACACCTATCCGGGAAAGCAGTATCACGGACGAATATCGTTCATTTCCTCCACCGCGGAGTTCACTCCGAAGAGCGTCCAGACTTACAAAGAACGCGTGACTCTCGTCTACCGCATCAAAATTGATGTGGACAATCCCAATCACGAATTGAAACCCGGCATGCCAGCCGACGCCTCGATCGACTTGTCTATCAACTCGGCTCCGCTACCTGCGTCGCAGACTTCGAAACTCCAACCTCACTCGCGCACCGAGGGAGAGTAAGTGCCCGTAGATCCCCAACCCGCGATTTTGGTGACTGGGCTGATCAAGAACTTCGGCGCGTTGTGTGCCGTGGATCGGTTGTCCTTTGACGTTCACGCTGGCGAAATCTTTGGACTCGTCGGTCCCGACGGAGCGGGCAAGACCACGACGCTTCGCATGCTGGCCGGAGTGATGCCGCCGGATGAAGGTACAGCCATGGTCGCCGGCTTCGACGTGGTTCATGACCCGGAAGGCGCCAAGCATCACCTCAGCTACATGCCGCAGCGTTTCGGGCTTTACGAAGATTTGACGGTGGACGAAAACATCGGCTTCTACGGCGATCTTTTTGGCGTGAGTCAGACAGAACGGCAGCAGCGTGCGAAGCAACTCTTGCAGGCCGCCGGCCTGAGTGAATTCCGTAGCCGGCTTGCCGGAAAACTCTCTGGCGGCATGAAGCAAAAGCTGGGACTGGTCTGCGCCCTCATCCATCGTCCCAGGGTGATTCTGCTCGATGAGCCCACAACGGGCGTGGACCCCGTTTCCCGCCGCGATTTCTGGCGCATCCTGTACGAGCTAATCTCGGAAGGCGTCGCCATCCTCACCTCGACGGCTTACCTCGACGAAGCCGAGCGCTGCCATCGCGTTGCGTTGCTGCACCAAGGCAAGTTGCTCTTCTGCGATACGCCCGCCGCGCTGAAATCCAGCTTCAAGAAGGACATCCTCTCGATTCCCTCATCCGATGCCCGCCGCGTCCGCGCTGAGCTTGAACGTGCGACCGGCATATCGAGCCTCGTCCTCACGGGCGACAACGTGCACCTGGTGGTGGACGAATCCTCGAGCCGGATCCCAGAAATCGACTCGTTGTTGCGGAGAGCACAAGTGCCCTTTGATGCCATTCACCAGATCAAGCCGACGATCGAAGATTTATTCGTAGATGCGGTAACGAGCCAGGCCGCAGGGCGTAACGCATGACCGGCGATCGCTCCGTCATCATCGACAATCTCGTGAAGCGGTTCGGCGATTTTGTCGCCGTCGATCACATCAGCCTGGAAACGCAGAAGGGCGAAATCCTTGGATTCCTGGGGCCGAACGGCGCAGGCAAGTCCACCACCATCCGCATGCTTTGCGGCCTGCTGAAGCCGACCTCTGGAAACGCCCTGGTTGCGGGCTATGACGTTGCCAAGAAGCCGGAAGCCGTCCGCCAGAATATCGGGTACATGTCGCAGAAGTTTTCTCTTTACAACGATCTCAAGGTGATCGAAAACTTGCGGCTCTTCGCGGGGCTCTACAGTGTGCCTTCTCAGAACCTGAAAGAGCGCATCGACTGGTCGCTCGAAATGGCCAACCTCAAGGGACAGGAAGGCCTGATCACCGGAACCCTGCCCGGCGGCTGGAAGCAGCGTCTGGCGCTCGGCTGCGCGGTTCTCCACCAGCCGCCCATCATTTTTCTTGACGAACCCACCAGCGGCGTCGATCCCATCTCGCGTCGCCAGTTCTGGGAACTCATTCACCACATGGCCGGCCAGGGAGTCACTATATTCGTGACCACCCATTACATGGAGGAGGCGGAATACTGCAATCGGCTCGCTCTGATTTTTCGCGGGAAGATGGTCGCCTTGGGCACGCCCTCCGAGCTCAAGCAGAAATACATGCGAGGCGAACTGCTGTTGGTTGAATGCGAACCGCTTGGCCGGGCGGTGGAGGCTCTCCAGCACGCTCCAAACATCATGGACGCGGCCGTATTCGGCAACGCTCTCCACCTGGTAGTCCCCAATGCTACGTCGGCAATTCCCGAAGTGAAGAGCTATTTGCACGCGAAAGGCGTCAGGGTCACTCACGTCGAGAAGATCCGGCCTAGCCTGGAAGATGTTTTCGTCTCGCTCACGACGGACCGCTCGAGCCCGGAGGCCGCATGAACCTTACTCGACTTCGAGCGATCGCGGCCAAAGAAGTCAGGCAGATTCTTCGCGACGCACGCAGCCTCATCATCGTGATCCTCATGCCCGTGGTCCTGGTTCTGCTGTTCGGATACGGAGTCAGCCTCGATTTGAAGCATCTGCCGGTATATGTCTATGACCGCGACGGCAGCCAGCAAAGCCAGGACCTGCTGAAGCACTTCCAGTCGAATCAGTACTTCCATGTCGTACGGGTGGTGGACAGCTATCCCGCGCTCGTTCGCGCCATCGATGACGGCAGCGCAAAGATGGGCCTTGTCATCCCCTGGGATTTCTCCCAACGCCTGCGCGACGGCCGCCCGGTCTCGGTGCAGGCTCTGATCGATGCCACGGATGACAACACCGCCAATGTGCTGATCAGTTACAGCCAGGCTGTCGTGCAGGGATTCTCTTCAGAAATCCAGGTGGACTGGCTGCAGCGTCGCGGCCTTCCTGCTCAACCCGCGCCAATCTCGGTCGAAGCTCGAACCTGGTACAACGAGGATCTGGAGAGCAGCGCCTTCATCATCCCCGGCGTGCTCGCCCTGGTCATGTCGGTGATCGGAGCGTTTCTCACTTCGCTCACGATTGCGCGCGAATGGGAACGCGGCACCATGGAGCAACTCGTCTCCACGCCGGTTACGCCCCTCGAAATCATGCTGGGCAAATTGTTCCCCTATTTCGTCATTGGAATGTTCGACGTCATGCTCTCCGCGGGCATCGCGCTCTACTGGTTCCGTGTTCCATTCCGCGGTTCTTTCGGAGTATTGCTGCTCGCCTCGGCACTGTTCATGATCGTCGTGCTCGCGCTCGGTTTCTTCATCTCAGTAATAGCGAAGAATCAGTTCGCAGCCAGCCAGATTGCCCTCCTCATCACGTTTCTTCCCGCATTTCTGCTCTCCGGCTTTCTGTTTGCCATCGAGCAAATGCCCATCGCTCTGCAATACTTCACCCGCATTCTTCCGGTCCGCTATTACGTGGCCATCCTGAAGAAGATCTTCCTGAAGGGTTCGCCGATCCCCCTGCTGTACACCGAACTGGTTCCACTGGCCGTTTTCGCAGTCGTGCTGGCATTTCTCGCCACTCACTCCTTCCATAAGAGGTTGGCATAGTATGTTTGCCCGCCTCAAACAGATGCTGATCAAGGAGTTCATCCAGACCTTCCGCGACAAGCGCACGCGCTTCGTGCTTTTTGGTCCGCCCATCATCCAGATGTTGGTTTTCGGGTACGCGGCAACCTTCGAGATTCATCACGTCCCCACTGTCGTCCTCGATCTTGACCACAGCCAGGAAAGCCGCGAACTCGTTTCACGCTTTTCCTCCAGCCCCTACTTCGATGTGCAGCATCAACTCACCGATCAGCGCCAGATCTTCGATCGCATCGACCGCGGCCAAGCAACCATCGCCATCCAGATTCATGCCGGTTTCGCGCAGAATCTCCATAAGGGACAAACCGCTCCCGTGCAGGTCATTGTTGACGCCACAAACTCCAACACCGCGCTGATCGCGCTCGGTTACGTGAATCAAATTGCTGTAGCCTATGCGCGCCAATATCAGCAGGAACGTATCGGCCGCACCGCACCGCAGCTGCTTTCGCTCTTTCCCGAGGTGCAGTTGGAACAACGCCCCTGGTACAACGAGGACCTGAAGAGCCGATGGTTTTTCGTCCCCGGGGTCATTGGCAGCCTGACGCTGGTGCTGGTGACGGTTCTGACGGCGTTCGCCGTCGTCCGCGAACGTGAGATCGGAACGCTCGAACAGATTATGGTCACCCCGATCCGCCCGAGCGAATTTATTCTGGGAAAGACACTGCCGTTTTTCTTGATCGGCCTGCTCGATGTTTCTCTGATCGCAACCGTTGGAACTTTCTGGTTTCAGGTGCCGTTTCGCGGGAACATCTTCGTTCTTCTCACCGGCGCCGTGCTCTTCTTGCTCTGCATGCTCGGAGTGGGATTGCTCATCTCCACCGTGTCCTCGACGCAACAACAGGCGATGGTGACGTCTTTCTTCTTCATCATGCCGGCGATCACCTTCTCTGGTTTTGGATTCCCCATCTCCACCATGCCCCAATGGCTACAATATCTAACTTATCTGAGCCCGCTGCGATATTTTCTGGTCGTGCTGCGGGGTACATACCTGAAAGGCATCGGCTTCGACATTCTGTGGCCGCAAATGCTTGCCATGTTCCTTTTCGGTGCGGGCTTACTCGCGCTGGCGGTTTTTCGCTTCCACAAGGCTCTTGATTAAGTAATGTCGCAAAGTGCGTCCTGCGTGCCTTATCGGACCCAAATCGGCCCCCAGTTTTGCTTTGAGGACGTCTAAGCTTCCAGGATTTGTTGGTGCACAGGGAGTTGATTGGTCGGGGCGATAGGATTTGAACCTACGACCCCCTGCGCCCAAGTACTGGTCGCACGAAGAATCAGCAACTTGCACGGAATAGGATGGGTTGTGACCAAGCGCTACAAATCCCTTGCCCAGCAAGGCTTTCCAGCGATGCGCAGACACCCCGTAGCACTCCGTGGGGTTTGGTGGTGGGCACAAAACTGGGCACAATTCCTAGCGGGCTGAAAGCGGGCGACGCTCCTACTGTCCGTCCGCTCGGTGCCAGCGGCGGGCCGGAAAGTTTGACCAAGGGTGGGGGTACCCTTCCCGAGTACCCGTTCTTAAGCGGCTGGGACATGCGCCGATTTTCAAAAAATTTTGGCGGTTTTTTCGGCTGACTTCACTCCCCTCTGAGTAAAAGTCAAACACCAAACCCCGCAGCCACCAGAGCTGGGGACGGGCACACGAAAGCTTGGTTCTAACGGTGCTCCCTTCGGTCGCACCTAACATGCCTGCGATTGTGCCGCAGCAACTCACGGTGCGAGCACTGGGTATTGGGTCGACTGTCGCACGAAACCGTGATACACAGGCACCATACCCATGAGCAACACTCTTACCAGGGCATCCAGGGCATCTCCGCCGGTAGCCCTTCACAGCCGCGAAAATCCGTGCTAAGGAGAAATGTGCAGTAGCTACCGTTTCTCGAAAGACATGTAAAACCCCGCGTTGCTCACCTGCCCGGTCGAGGTTGTGTAAGTCGCCTCCACCTCATCGCCAGCCTGAACCTCGATCCCGTGCGTGGTATCGGAGCACTTGCCGGAGGAATCCTCCGTGCACGTGAGAGCCGTAGCGGTCCCATTCACGTAAACAGTCGCCACGCTCCCTTGATTCGTCGCGTCATCAGTCACGCGAAGGTTCATCAAGGTTCCGGCGCTGGGCATGGGCACAGCAGGGAATAGGTGCGATACGCAGTGTCCACCACGGCCAGCGAAAATATATCACAGCAAATCGCAGCTGGCGTCCCCGGTGACTGCAACTTCTTGCACACCAAACCGAGGCAAACTAGCCTCCTGAAAGGGAATTTACATTTTTGCAACCCGGCGCCGCGTCTTTTTCGTCTATAATTGCGTAAGTCTTTCTGCTCTCCCCCGCCGCTTCGCATATGTCTACAGAAGATCTTTCTCGGTACCCGCTTAGTTGCTCAGCCTCGAACTATTCTTCGAGCACTGAGGGCAATGCGCGACCAGTTTCCGGCAGTGCAGAGTCCGACGCCGCGGGCGTCTCTCAGTTTTGCGTCCCCGACTTGGTGCAGCGGAGGGCCGCGCTCACGCCAGACTCTTCAGCGCTTACCTCGGGATCCGATCGCGTCAACTATCACGAACTAGACCGTCGTTCCAACCAACTGGCGCACTACCTGCGCGGTCTGGGGGTAGCCCCGGGAAACATCGTGGGGCTCTGCTTGCGGCGTTCTGTGGAATTTCCCGTTGCAGCCTTGGCAATTCTCAAAACTGGTGGCGCATACCTGCCCCTTGATGTCACGACGCCCTCTGACCGCTTGAAGATGATGCTCAACGATGCGCGAGCCGCGGTGGTTGTGACCGACTCAACCATGCTCGCGGCGCTCGCCGGCGAAGCACAGCACCTCGTCGCTCTAGATCGCAGTGCGGAAGAGATCGCTCGCTGTTCCTCCGACGCGCTCCCGGTTCGAGTGACTCCAGAGCACCTTGCGTATGTCATCTTTACGTCGGGATCAACCGGAACGCCCAAGGGAGTCGCCATCCGCCATGACAGTTTGCGAAATCTGGTGGAGTGGCACAATCGCAGCTTTGGTGTGAAGCCGACAGATATTGCAACTCAGTTAGCGTCAATCGGTTTCGACGCGGCGGTCTGGGAACTCTGGCCGCATCTGGTTGCGGGCGCCAGTGTACATGTGGTCGACGATGAGGTCCGATCCGACCCAGACAGACTCCGCGACTGGCTGGTTCGAGAAGGCGTTACGATTTCGTTTATCCCCACTCCTTTGGCCGAGCGGATGATGAAGCTTCCGTGGCCGGATCGTGCGTCTCTACGTTTTCTGCTGACCGGCGCCGATACGCTGCACCACCATCCTCCGGTCGGACTGCCTTTTGCTGTGGTCAACAACTATGGACCTACGGAGTGTACGGTGGTCGCGACCTCAGCGATCATCCCGCCGCAGGAGGGCGCAAGCGGTCTGCCGCCCATCGGGCGGCCAATTGATAACACCAGGATCTATATCCTCGACGCTAACCGGAAGCAAGTGCCGGCCGGGCAACTTGGGGAGATTTACATCGGTGGCGTGGCTTTAGCCAGGGGCTATCTCAACGATCCGGAATTGACCGCACAGCGCTTCATAGCGAACCCCTTCATCGCGCTCGCAGGGGATCGGCTATACCGCACAGGAGACTTAGGCTGTTATCTTCCCGACGGCCAAATTGCCTTCCACGGCCGGGTAGACGACCAGGTGAAAATTCGCGGATACCGGATCGAACTCAATGAGATCATCGGCGCCCTCAGCCGGCATCCGGCGGTGCGCGAGTGCGTGGTCGTGGCCAACGAGGATGCTCATGGCGAGAAGCGCCTGGTAGCTTACGTCGTGCCTCAGACTTCTTCTCTCACTGTGAGTGAACTACGAGATTTCCTGGCAAGGGAATTGCCGAACTACATGATTCCCTCGACATTCATCAGTCTGGAGGCAATCCCCATTGGGGCGACTGGCAAAGTAAACCGTTCCGCTTTGCCCGCGCCGAACGATGACAACATGTTGCGCGATGAAGCCTTCGTGGGCAGTCGTACCCCAACTGAAGAGCGCGTGGCTGAGATCGTTACCTCGCTCCTAGGTTTGGACAGCGTCGGGGTGAACGACAACTTTTTCTACTTCGGGGGCAACTCGTTATTCGGAACACAAGTCATCGCGCGCTTGCGTGAGACTTTCGATGTAGAACTTCCTCTGTTGCGTTTATTCGACTACCCGACGGTGGCCGGACTCGCCTCCGAGGTCGAAAGTCTGATGGCGGCAAAGCTCGACGCCATGAGCGAAGAAGAGGCGCAGAGGTTACTTTCTCTGAACTCCGAACAACCGAGCGTATGACTTCGACTGACGCCTCCATTTCCAGAACTACGGGTGGGAGCGCCCTCAGTCTCTACCATCTTCTGGACCCGCAAGTGCTGGCCGATCCGTATCCTCTGTTTCGCCGCCTGCGCACTGAAGATCCCGTACACTGGGACCCTTTCCTCCACACCTGGGTAGTAACCCGCTACATAGAAGTGCTCGAGGTCCTGCATACCTTCTCCGCGCAACGCACGCACACCCCAGAAAAACTGAAGGCCGTCGGGCTGCCCGAGATGAGTCCGATCGCCCAGTTGATGGTGCGGCAGATGCTCTTTATGGATCCACCGGCTCACACCCGGCTTCGCAGCCTGGCATCGCAGGCGTTCAGTCCCGCTCGGGTCGCGGTGTTGCGGACGCACATTCGCGAGATCGTAAGCCGGCTCCTGGACGAAGTGCAGGCCAAGGGCCGCATGGACATCATCGGCGACCTAGGTGAGCCCCTGCCGGCGATTGTTACGGCTGAGATGCTGGGAGTTCCGGTGGAGGACCGCCATCGACTGAAAGGTTGGTCGGCTGATTTTGCGGAAATGTTGGGAAATTTCCAGCACAATCCGGAAGGCGTGCCGCGCATGCTGCGCACCGTGCAAGAGATGACAGCGTATTTCCGCGATACCATTCGTCGCCTGCAAGATCATCCGCGAGAAGGACTGGTTCACTCTCTCATGATGGCTGAGGTGGATGGCGACCGGCTGACCGAGGAGGAAGTTGTAGCAACCAGTATTGTCACGATGGTCGGCGGTCTGGAGACGACCACCAACCTGATTGGCAACGGTGTACTCACTCTGTTGCGCCATCCCGAGGAGATGAATCGGTTGCGGGAAGATTTGTCTTTGATCCCCTCGGCAGTGGAAGAGATGCTCCGCTACGAAAGTCCCAGCCAGCACACAGGCCGCCTCGCCCCCGGAGATGTGGAGTTGGGTGGCCGGGTCGTTCGCAAAGGCCAAGCGGTCATGGCGGTAATGGCTGCAGCGAACCGCGATCCGGAACGCTTTCCTGACCCCGACCGCTTCGACGTCTCCCGCCAAGATAACCGGCACCTCGCCTTCGGATATGCCGCTCATTTCTGCTTCGGTGCCGCGCTCGCCCGCGTGGAAGGGCAGGAAGCTTTCGAAGCTATTGTTCAGCGTCTGCCTGACCTGGAGTTCGAGCCAGGCCCCCTGGTCTGGCGCAATAACCTGGGGTTGAGGGGGCTGACCGCCTTGCCGGTGAGGTTTCGCGCGTCCGCAAGCTGAGTCGAACGGCTGGTGACTGGAATGCCCAATGAACCTCGCCTCTCCGCAGCCAAGCAAAGACTGCTGGAGCTACAGAAGCGGGGCGGTCTTACCCCTTCCATAGGTTCAAGTCCTAAGCTCCACCGGCCTGACGGTCCGGCGCCGCTGTCTCTCTCACAGGAGCAGGTTTGGCGGCTGGAGCAAACCGCGGGCAAACTGGCGCCACTGCACAACGAATCCATCACCATTCACCGTCACGGCCGCTGCGATATTCATGCATTGGAAGCGAGTTTTACCGAGATCATCCGGCGACATGAGATTTGGCGGACGGTCTTTGAAGTTGTCGATGGGCAGCCGGTCCAGATTGTTCGTCCCGCACCTGTGACTTTCAGTCTGCCCGTCACCGACTTCAGAACGTTGCCGGAGAACGAACGCGAGTCGAAAGCTCTGGATTTGGCAACGCAGGATGCCCGGCAGCCCTTCGACCTGAGCCGCGGACCGCTACTTCGCGCCAGACTAGTCACCTTCAGCGACTCTGGGCACCGCCTGTTCTTGACGGGCCACCAGATTATTGTGGATGGAATAACAGTCTTCGACGTTTTCCCGTCCGAGCTTACGGCCCTGTATGAAAGCCTGGCGGCTGGCAAACCCTCGCCGTTGCCTGAACTGCCAGCGCAGTGTGCCGACTTCGCCTTCTGGCAACGTCGCAGCCTCGCTGACAAAGGAATGGAAAATCAGTTGGAGTATTGGCGAACTCAGCTTGCGGGCGAGTTGCCTGTCCTCCATTGGCCCAACCAAGGCGCGAGACCACCTCAACAAACGTATCGCGGCGCGATACACCCGTTCAAGGTAGGCAGAGAGCTGACTGGGTCCCTCAAAGACTTGGGCAAGCAAGAAGGCGTGACTCTGTTCATGATTTTGCTCGCCGGACTGGTGACGCTACTGCACCGATATACGGGCCAACAGGACATCGTCGTGGGAACTCTGTCCCCTTCGGGCCGAAAACACGTTGAGTTTCAACGATTACTGGGATACTTCCTCAATCCTGTGCCATTGCGGGCGAATCTGGCGGACAATCCCACATTTCGATCATTGCTTCGCCAAATGCGCGAAGTGACCCTAGGAGCGATCTCAAACGACGACGTAACCCTTGAACTCATTGCTGACAGACTTCAAATCAAACTCGATCCGGCCCGTAATCCTCTTTTCACGGTGGTGCTCTCGGTTGCGCCTGATTTGCCGCAGCTTCCGCCAGGTTGGAGTATGACTTATATGGACGTCGAGAGTGGTGGAGCGAGATGGGATCTTTACATCGAGATGAACGATCGCATGGAAGGAATGCTCGGCCGCGCCCAGTATAACCCTGATCTGTTTTCTGCGGCTGCAATTACGAAGACCGTGGAAGATTTCGAACTTTTGCTAAAAAGTGTCGTTGCCGATCCAACCCGCCGTGTTCGATCGGAACTGGTAGTGTCCTGATAAAGCACAGTTCGTAGCGGTCACTGTCGCAAAATCTCGTTATCACTCATCCTATGAGAGAGGATGTCAAGAAAAAACACTTCTCCACTCCCCTCGGGAGACCTCGATCGTTGCTTGCATCCAGGCCCCTTCCTCTTCGTGGAGAGGATTTTGGTTTTAA
>Ga0187872_10000350_pt1 | contig 55168 bp, 48 predicted proteins | sample June2016WEW_16_4_FD_132973 | JGI IMG/M metagenome (GOLD analysis project Ga0187872, IMG submission 132973) | Peatland microbial communities from SPRUCE experiment site at the Marcell Experimental Forest, Minnesota, USA - June2016WEW_16_40 | ecosystem: Environmental > Terrestrial > Soil >...
GCCGAGATTTGGCTGAGCGGAATGAATTTGTAGCGTTCGCGATACGGCGTGTGGTGAATCCAGGCCTGCAAGCGGCGCTGGATGTGCACCGCGGTTGTCGGTGGGTCGATCCACCGGGCGGCCACGAGGATCAGCGCGCCAAGCGACCAAAGAAGCACCACGCCGATGACGAGCCATCGAATAAAGGATCGGAGGAAGCCCGTCCGAAGCGGGGTCTTGGTGTGTGTGATGGGCATTGCAGTCACATTTCAGAATAATAGCCTGGGCTGGGTTGCTGCTGATGGATGATCTTGTGCGCGCGATCACAGAGTGCTGCGTTCTACTCAGGCCACTCGGGACAAAGCCCCTTGGTCCTGAATCACATTGAACCCACTACAAAGATAAGGCGGGATCAGTCCCGAGAAGTCCGGTTGGAGGAAATGCCCGCGATACCGAATACTGTTCGCACTTCGATCTCCTCTAACCCCGTTTCTGGTCCGCGACGCCCGGTTATCCAACAGTAAAATCGCGAGATTGGACTGAAATAGTCTAGCGATAGCGTTCGATACCCTACAGACAGTAATCTCCTTCGCAGTTAGGTTGGGAGAACCGAAAGGGCCTTGTATGGGGTTTATCTGTCGTCGGACTGCGGCCTTATCGCTGCCTAGATTGTGAGAGAGTGCCCCTTGGCTTTTGCTTCAGACGTTGGCTCCTGCGATCAGGTGCCAAGCGGGAACCTCAGCCGAGTTGTCCGGTAACCCGATGTCCTAACTGAATTGTGAGGCAAGTCATTGGGCGCTGCTCCCGGATTTGGGTGCTTCGTTTTCGGCCCACGCTTTCTCAAGCGCTTGCACAGATTCCAATAGGGTCAATTCAACGCGACGCGATTCAGGTACGGTGGGGAGCAAAATGCCGAACCTCGGTCCTAGTTGTGGTTTAATTCAGACTGGTGTTCTTGGGTAGATCTCTGCACTGCAGGCCGGGACAGGCGGAGCCCCAGTAGTTAACCCGATTTTTGCGCACGATGGGAACCACATTGCTGAAAGGATAGACTTTCAAATCATGCAGCCGAACGAACGGACAACCACTGCGGGGAACCGAGTAGGCAACAAGATCCTCTTATCGATTTCCGACAAGGAGTACGCCCTAATTCGTCCTCACCTAGAATTTCTCAGCATGCCTCACCATCTTAGTCTCTACGAACCGGGTCAAACGCTAGAGTTTGTGCATTTTCCGAACACAGGTATGGTGTCTCTTGTAATTGCGACCGAAGATGGGAAGACTGTTGAAGTAGGGGAGGTTGGCAAGGAAGGATTTGCAGGGATACAGGCGGCGGTTGGGATAAACAGGAACCAAGTGCGGGAGATCGTACAAATCGCAGGAGACGGGTTCAGGGTGAGAATTGGCGCATTGCAAAGCGTCCTGCAATCATCTCCAGAGCTTGAACGGATTCTGACCCGCTATGCAGTAGTTCAGGGGATGCAATTCGCACAAACGGCCGCGTGTAATCGGCTCCACAATATTGAACAGCGCCTCGCGCGCTGGCTACTCATCACTCAGGACAGAGTGGATTCCCCGACGCTCGCTATCACCCATGATTTCCTTGCGACGATGCTAGGGACGGACCGGCCCACGGTAAGCTTGGCAGCTGGTATTTTGCAGGAGAAGCAGATTATCGAGTACACGCGTGGTGCAGTACAGATTCTAAGCCGCAAGAAACTCGAAGCGTGCGCCTGCGAGTGTTACGGAGTTATCCAACAGTATAATCGCGAGATTGGACTGAAATAATCTACCGATAGTGTTCGATACTCTGCAGACAGGAATATTTGAGGTCTCATCTGGCTGCGATGGTCAAAGCATTCAAAAATGAAAAGGTGCCCGTTTTCGATGCGCAAGCTTTTCTCGATTCGGCCGGTGTGGCGCGACAACCTAAGGAATTTAAAAAAGCGGAGATCGTCTACTCTCAAGGTGATGCCGCTAAGAGCGTATTGTACTTACAGAAGGGCGGTGTGAAGCTCACCGTCGTTAACGAAGTCGGCAAAGAGGCGGTCGTCGCTATTCTGGGACCGGGCGACTTCCTTTGGCGAAGGCTGTCTGGCGGGTCAGTCCGTTCGCATGGGAACGGCTACTGCGATTACGCCTAGCAAGATACATCTCATCGAGAGGAGTGAAATGTTAAGGGGTGGTTCACGAGCAGCATGCCCTCTCCGACCAGTTCATCGCTTTCATGTTGGCGCGAAACATCCGCATCGAGGAGGACTTGATCGATCAGCTGTTCAACTCCAGCGAGAAGCGACTCGCCCGCACTCTTCTGTTGCTCGCCGCTACGGCAAGGAAGACCAGCCCCACGAAGTACTCCCCAAAGTATCGCAAGAGATGCTGGCGGAGATGATCGGCACGACGCGCTCACGCGTAAATTTCTTCATGAACAAGTTCCGGAAGCTGGGTTTCATCAAGTACAACGGCGGTCTTCAGATCAACACTTCTCTCTTGAGCGTCGTGCTGCACGATTAAGCACCAAATAACTGACTGATGCTCAATGGCTTGGAGAATCGATGGAGCCGAGGCCCGGACTTGAACCGGGGACCTGCCGATTACGAATCGGCTGCTCTACCAACTGAGCTACCTCGGCGTGTTCTTCGACTCTAACATCGCCGCGAAAAAGCTGTCAAACATCGATAAAAAGCCGTGTTTAATTGCGTTATTACGATTCGAATCGGTTACATCCGTAACCGCCCTCACCTTGACACCACCCAGTACTTGGCGTAGCGTGAATGAAAATAAAATTTGGCGAGCAGGTCTCGGTCGCGGTAGAGGTTCGCACCTTTGAGGGAGGGTTTGATGGCAATTCAGTTCGTTTTGAACGGGAAGCCCAAGACGGTGAGCGTCAACCCCAATATGCCGCTGCTTTGGGTGCTGCGCGACCATCTCAACATGACCGGGACGAAGTTCGGCTGCGGCATGGCGCTCTGCGGCGCCTGTACGGTTCATATCAATGGCGAAGCGACGCGCTCCTGCATCACCCCCATTTCGAGCGTCGCCGGCAAGCAAGTAACAACCATCGAGGGGCTCTCTCCCGACCATAGCCATCCTGTGCAGCAAGCGTGGCTCGAAATTGACGTCCCGCAGTGCGGCTATTGCCAATCGGGCCAGATCATGACCGCCTCCGCGCTTCTCGCCAAGACTCCGCACCCGACCGACGCCGAAATTGACGACGCGATGGCTGGCAACATCTGTCGCTGCGGCACGTACGACCGAATTCGCAAGGCCATTCATGAAGCGGCAAAGATACAGGCCGGAGGGGCTAAGGCAGCGGGCGCGACTGCCGATGACGGCGCCGAGCTTGTTGCGAGCGCCGAAGTCGTTGTGACGGGAGGTGCGTAATGAGCACCCAAACAAACGGACTCGATCGCCGCAGCTTCCTGAAGACGGGCCTCGCAGGAGCGACCGGCTTGGTGATCGGTTTCTATCTTCCGGGCCGCAAGGAAGTGCTCGCCGCAACGCGTGCTGGCGTTGATGGAGCCACTGCGCCTGGAACGTTGAATGCCTGGGTTCAGGTGACTCCGGATGATGTGGTAACCATCGTTATCAGCAAGTCGGAAATGGGACAGGGCGTTCAGACGTCGCTGGCGATGCTCGCCGCGGAAGAGCTCGAATGCGACTGGAAGAGAATTCAGACGGTATTTGCCCCTGCCGAGGTCGTCTATTTCGATCCTGCGTTCCGCATGCAGGGCACCGGCGGCAGCCAGAGCATTCACTCTGCATGGATGCCGATGCGTCAGGCGGGCGCGACCGCTCGCATGATGCTGGTTCAGGCGGCCGCGCAGAAGTGGGGCGTCGACGCCTCGGAATGCCACGCGGAAAACGGGGCCGTCGTGCATGCCGCCACGAAGCGGCGCGCTACCTACGGCAGCCTTGCCGAGGCGGCAGCAAAGGTCACGCCGCCGGACAAAGTCACGCTCAAGGATCCGAGCCAGTTCAAGGTGATCGGCAAGCCCGTGAAGCGCCTCGACTCGGCAATCAAGACGAACGGCCGCGCGAGTTTCGGTATTGACCAGCGCCAACCCGGCATGCTTCACGCCGTCGTCTTGCGCTGCCCGGTTTTTGGCGGGAAAGTGGCAAGCTTCGACGCCACGAAGGGAAAGGCCATCGCGGGCGTGAAGGACGTGCTCCAGATCTCGGGCGGCATAGCGGTGGTGGCTGACAACACGTGGACGGCCATGGAGGGCCGTCGCGCTCTCGACGTCAAGTGGGACGAGGGCCCGAACGCGGCAGTTTCGAGCGGAACCATTTTCAAGGGCTTTGCCGACGCGTGCCAGACTCCAGGTGTGGTGGCGCGCAAGGAAGGCGACGCCGCGGCCGGGCTTTCCAGCGCCGCGCAAAAGGTAGAGGCGGTGTACCAAGCTCCTTACGAGTCGCATGCCACGATGGAGCCCATGAACTGTACGGCGTACGTGCAGGCGGACCGCGTCGACATCTGGGCGCCCACTCAGTTTCAAACTCCCTCGCAGGGCATCGCGGCGGGAATTGCCGGTGTGAAACTGGATGCGTCATTCGTTCACACGACGTACCTTGGCGGAGGCTTCGGGCGCCGGGGCTGGTCGGACTTTGTGACCGAGGCGTGCGAAGTTTCCAAAGCGATGAAGGCTCCCGTACAAGTAACTTGGTCGCGGGAAGACGACATGCAGCACGACTACTACCGCCCTGCGTCCTATGTGAAGATCTCGGCCGGACTTGGCGCCGACGGCAACCCCACCACGTTCACGGCTCGCGTCGCCTGCGACTCGATCATGAGCTGGTTTTTCCCTGGCTCCATCAAGAACGGCATGGATTCGAGCAGCGTCGAGGGCATTTCCGATATTCCCTACGATATTCCCAACATTCTGGTGGATTACCACCTCGTGGCGGGCCCGGTCCCGATGGGATTCTGGAGATCGGTCGGTGCCTCTCAAAACGGATTCTTCAGCGAGAGTTTTGTGGACGAACTTGCGACGGCGGCCAAGAAGGACCCGTACGAATACCGCAAGGCTCTGCTGGCGAAGAAGCCGCGGCATCTGGGTGTTTTGAACCTCGCCGCGGAAAAGGCCAACTGGGGCACGCCGCTTCCCAAGGGCCGGTACCGCGGAATCGCGGTCGTCGAGGCGTTCGGGACGTATGTGGCCGAAGTCGCCGAGGTATCGCTCGACAAAGACAACGGCGTGAAGGTACATCGCGTCGTCGTCGCGCTCGATTGCGGGCGCGTGGTGAACCCGAACATCATCGAACAGCAAGCTGTGGGCGGCGTGGTTTACGGGCTCACGCAAACATTGAAAAACGAGATCACCATCGACAAAGGCCGCGTTCAGCAAAGCAACTTCAACGATTACGACATGCTGCGCATGAACGAAATGCCGAAGATCGTCGAGGTGCACATCGTTCCGAGCGAGGAGACTCCGACCGGCATGGGCGAACCCGCGGTGCCGCCCGTGGCGCCGGCCGTCTGCAACGCCATCTTCGCAGCCACCGGAAAGCGCGTTCGTCGCCTGCCCATTCGTGCCGAGGACCTCACCTAAATCAAAATCGTCTTGGATTCTGCGGAATGAGGAGAGGGGCGCCGTGGGCACCCCTCTTTTTTTGTCGCGACGGCGGCTTCACGCCAGCAATGGCAGTATTTCTTCCTGAATGGCGCCCGTGACGCGCGCTTCGCTTTCCCCGACGTAGACGTCCACTTCGCTGCGGATACCGAACTGCGGGAGGTAGATTCCCGGCTCGATCGAAAAGCACGTGCGCGGGACGATCTTGCGATCGTCGCGCGTCTCTAGCCCGTCCATGTTCGCACCGTTGCCATGAACTTCCCGGCCGATGCTGTGGCCGGTGCGGTGAACGAAATTCTTGGCGTAGCCGGCCTTGCGAATCACCTCTCGCGCCACGCGGTCCACCTGCCAACCGTGGATCGCGCGGCCTCGCGCGGTCGAATCTTTCACGAATTCGATAGCGCGGTCGCGCGCCTCCCGCACGATGCGGAAGATTCTCGCGTAGGCGTCCGGGACGCGCCCGCCCAGATAGCCGACCCACGTTATGTCGTAATAGACGCTGCCCGGCTGGTCGAGTTTTGCCCAGACGTCGAGCAACAGCAGATCGCCCGCCCGGATTGGGCGAGACGCACCCTGCTTCGGCTCGTAGTGGGGATTGCCGTTGCTCGGTTGCACGGCCGCCACCGGCGGATCTGCAGTCGTGAGCCCGTTGGCGCGAAACCGGTCAAGAATCCACTGTTGTAACTCGAATTCAGTTAGCGGATGACCATCGCGCACGGACGCTGCCGCAGTTTCAAATGCGGCGCGCGTGATGCGGTCGATAATCTTGCTTGCCTCGAGATGCGATTCGAGCTGTTCGGACGTCCACACCGCCTCGAATTTCTGCACGAGATCGGCTGAGGTCACCACTTTCTTCTTGAGCTTGCGCACCAGCTCGACGGTGCCGGCATCCACAAGCCCGATATAAGGGATGTTGTTTTCCGGCGAATACTGCATGGCAATCTTCCGGCTGCCGGAAAGGAGTTTCCGGAGCCCTGCGTGCAGCTCCTCCCAGCTCGAATAGACCTGTTTGCGCCCCGAAAGCGAATCGAGCGCGCCCTGCTCGATCTGATGAACCAGCTTCCGCGGCTCGCCGCGCGACGGGATGAAGTAAAACCAACGCCGCGTCGCCAGCCCATTACCCCGGAGGCCGAGAATGTGGCTCGCGATCGGGTCGCGATGGTGATGGTCGTAGAAAAGCCAGCCGTCGATCTTGCTGGCGCGCAGTTCCGCTTGGATTGCATTTATGTTCGGCATGACTCCACCATCTCGATCAACTGTGCCCGGGTTACGCCTGCGATCTCCAGGCGCTTCGTGCGGCTCTTTTCGCCGGCGACGATTCTAACAGCCGATCTGGACACGTTCAAACGCTCGGCCAGCAGCCGCACGAGAGCGTCGTTCGCGCGGCCTTCTACCGGAGGGGCGGTCAGCCGCACCTTCAGCGCGCCCTGATACTCGCCTTCAATCGCGTTGCGGCTCGCGCGAGGCGCCACCCGCACCGCAAATATTACTGCGCCACCGCGCTCCTGGATTTCCATTTGCAGGTTACCGCCCGACTCAAAACATATCACCGGTGAACGCTTCACAGCCCGAATTGTCTCCGTGGGAACGCTTGTAACCACGGCGCGCTATTCGTACAATGCCTCGCCCTCGGGCTTCTGTTATGGCGAAAACAACCAAAGTCCGGCTCACAACCAACCAGGTGCGCGGCTTCTGGGCTTCGTGGGGCGGCTGGGCGCTCGACGGCATGGATTCGTTCATCTACGCGCTGGTCCTGGTGCCGGCGCTGCGCGAACTCCTGCCGAAGTCCGGGATTCCAGCGACCGCTGGCAATGTCGGCTTCTACGGCGGCCTGCTGTTTGCTCTGTTTCTCGTCGGATGGGGAATGGCCCTCGTTTGGGGGCCAGTCGCCGACAAATTCGGGCGCGTCCGCACGCTGATGCTCACGATCCTCTGTTATTCGCTTTTCACCTTCCTCGCCGCCCTTGGGCAAAACGTCTGGGAAGTCGCCGCCTGCCGCCTCCTTGCTGGCGTTGGGATCGGCGGCGAATGGGCGATGGGCGGGACGTTCGTGGCCGAAGAATGGCCGGAAGAGCGCCGCAAGATGGGCGCGGGCCTGATGCACACCGGCTACTATTTCGGTTTTTTCCTCGCGGCGCTTGCGAACCATTTCGTCGGGGAAACGCACGGCTGGCGGCCGATGTTCATGATTGGAGGGGCCCCGGCGCTGCTGGTCGGGTTCATCCTCTACGGCGTCAGCGAGTCGAGCCGCTGGAGGGCTCGCGTGCAGCGCGTATCAAGCCCCCTCGCAACTTTGTTCAAGCCTCAATTCCGCCGCCGCACACTGGTCAACTCGGCGTACGTCTTGATTTCAATCATCGGGCTGTGGGGCGGCACCGTATACGTCCCAACATCCGTCACCGAGATTGCCGGACGCCAGCATTTGGCGAGCGCGCTCGCTCCGCGGTTGGCCTCGTATGCCACGATGGTGCTGTCGTTCGGCACGATTCTCGGCTGCCTTCCGCTGCCGTGGATTGCCGAGCGGATCGGCCGCCGCAAGACGTTGGCTGTCTATTTCGTCATCATGGCGGTTTCGCTCGGCGGCAGCTTCGGGCTGGCTTTCTACCTTGCGCAGAATGCGATGGTGTGGTTTTTCGTCGGCCTGTTTTTTCTTGGAATCGGCGGCGCGAACTTCGCGGTGTACACGCTGTGGCTGCCCGAGCAATATCCAACCGAATGCCGCGGCAGTGCTTTTGCCTTTGCAACGTCCGGCGGCCGTTTCATCGGCGCAGGCTTCACATTCCTGGTCGGCGCGGGCGTTTCGTACTTCCACACGATCGGCATCCCGGTGGCGCTCACTTCGCTGGCGTTTGTCCTAGGTCTCCTGCTGATTCCGTTCGGCCTCGAAACCACCGGCCAGCCGCTGCCGGACTGACCCTCAAGGCCTTCTCTGTGTCTCCGCGCCTCTGCGGCTATCCGATCAGAGCCGCTCGCCGAAGAGTGCGGTGCCGAGGCGAATCTCCGAGGCGCCTTCTTCGATAGCGGCTTTGAAATCGTGGCTCATTCCCATGGAAAGGACTGGCAACGGATGTCCGATTCGGCGGCTGAGATCGTCGCGCAGTTCGCGGAGCTCGCGGAAATAGGGACGCACGCGCTCGGGATCGTCGAAATATGGAGGGATGGCCATCAAGCCGCGCAGTTCCAGGTGCGGAAGGGTTAACAAACTCTCCGCCAGCGCCGATATCTCCGCTTCGGCGACGCCGCTTTTTGATTGCTCGCCGCCGAGATGCACCTCGATCAGAATCGGCAGCCGTTTGTTTTCGGCTGTCGCGGCAGAATCGAGCTTCTGTCCGAGCGCGACACTGTCCACGGAGTCGACGCTATCAAACAGGTTTGCGGCGCGCCGCGCTTTGTTGCTTTGCAAATGCCCGATGAAGTGCCACGTCGCATCGATGTCCGCGAGCCTGGGCTGTTTCGTCTCGAACTCCTGCACGCGGTTTTCGCCGAAGTGCCGTAGGCCCGCGCCGTACGCCGCGCGGACCGCCTCCGGTGGAAAGGTCTTCGAAACAGCGACAATCGTGACATCTTCCGTGCGCCGTCCGGCCCGCTGGGCCGCGCCCGCGATCTGTTCCCGAACGCGCTCGAGATTCGCAGCGATGGCATTGTTTTCTGGCGGCATTGTTGCGATGTCCTGTGCCGCCATTCTAAATCATTGTTTATTTCCGGGCAGTTTGATAGTGAGTACACTCGCCATGCATTCGCCAACCTCCGAACACCCGCAGTTCCGTTTGGGCCCTAAGCTGGGGTTCGATGTGGATGGAACCCTCCCCGCGAAGTACTAAACCGACCGTACTGATTCAAGACGAAACTTTGGGGTATCCGCCCCTATCGCCCGAACCATTGGTCGTGTCAGGGTTCACCGTTAGACTTGCGCATGGACAATCATCGAAGCTTCAGTACAAACTCTTGCATGGTTGGCATTTCATCATTTCTTCTTACCGCCGTTCTCTTGGTTGGGACGCCGGTCAAGGGGCAGCAACAGTCGAAGCTGACGGCCTCCTACTCAAAGTCTGCCCGTTTGGCCCTATCCGCTATCGAGTCCGACACCTTGGCCCCTCAAGACGAGAATAGCGAAAATATCGAGATCGCTACCACACAAGCGATAGATATCGCTGATGAAAAGGCGATCACCAGAGAGGAAAAGTCCCTAACTGAGACGCTGCGCCAGGTTTACCAGTTAAAGCGTCACGATAACACTGTCTCGCGGGCGTATCGCATACTCATGGAGGTCGAAAGTGCTCAGGTCGCCTCCGACAACGTTGTGGCAAGGAAAACGAAGGACTTCGCAGTGTCTCAATTTGCAGATGGCCAGGCCGCAATAATGGAGGGCGAGGAGCCTTGCTTCAAGCAGTTGGAGCAATCTCTCGTTCAGCGCTCGGCGGATGTGACGGCATGCTCTCAATGGATTCAAAAAGCGAAAATGTCGGATAAGAACTTCAGTAGAACCGGCGAGAACGACGACCGGCAATCCGAGTTCTAGCCTCCCCGCGCTGATCGCGGCTCCGGCCCGACTCTTGCTGCACTCCCTGCCCGGCTGCCAGGCATCTTTCGTATGCTAAACTGATCGCCACTTCGATGCCTGCCCGCGGAAAGTTCATCGTTCTCGAAGGGATCGACGGCTCCGGAAAGCGCATGCAGCTCGAGGCGCTCGTGCGCGCGTTTACTGCGCGAGGCGTGGCGTTCGCGCAGGTGAGTTTTCCCCGCTACGAAGGCTTTTTCGGCAAGCTCGTCGCGCGATTCCTGAACGGAGAATTCGGCGCGCTGGCAGACGTGGACCCGCATTTCTCCGCTCTGCTCTACGCCGGCGACCGCTTGGAATCGAAGTCAGTCATCGAAGGGGCTCTCGCCTCCGGCAAAACCGTGCTTGCAGACCGCTACGTCGGCTCGAACCTCGCGCATCAGGGCTCGCGGGTGTCCCGCGAGAAGCGCGACGAATTCATCGCATGGCTGAAGCAGCTCGAATACCAGATTTACGGGCTGCCCACCGAGGATCTTGTGGTCTATTTGCGCGTGCCGGTGACCGAGGCGCACAGGCTGGCCGGCGAACGGGGTGCACGCGACTACACGAAACTGAGCCGCGACTTGCAGGAAGCGGACGTCGCCCATCTCGATTCGGCATCGCAAGTCTACGACGAGCTGGCGCGGCAACCGCACTGGGTAAAAGTCGAATGCTTCGACGCAGACACCGGTGCGCTGCGTGGACCCGCGTCAATCCACGAAGAGATTCTGGCGGCGGTTGAGGCGCGCTTCGCTCCCACTCTGGGTGCCAGGGGCTGATTATGGGCTTCAACGAATTCCTCGGCAACCAACGCATCGCCCGGGCTCTCCAGGGGATGTTTCGCCGAGAGCGCGTTCCGAGCGCGCTACTTTTCACCGGCCCGCGTGGCGCGGGCAAATATACGCTGGCGCGGATGTTCGCACAGGCAGCTAACTGCGAACGCCTGCGAGACGACTTTTGCGGCCAGTGCGCTTCGTGCCTGCGGATGGCGCCGCTCGCTAATCCTGCGCCACTCATCGAAGCAGGACTCGCCGAGCGCGGCGAGAGCGCCGACGCGGCTGCCGTGGAACGCACTCCGCTGATCGTCGAAACGCATCCCGATGTCTGGCTGATCGTTCCGGACCCCGTGCGGCTTCGCAATCCGGTGGCGCGGCCGATGATCCGCGTGGGCCAGTTGCGGGCGGTGCAGCGGGCGGCCTATTTCAAGCCACAGGGCAGGCGGCGTGTGTTCATTCTCGACGGCGCGGATACAATGCGCTGGACCGACGCGGACGTTTTCCTCAAGATACTGGAGGAGCCGCCCGAATCGGCGACGCTGATCCTGCTGGCGCCGTCACCCGATTCGCTTCTACAGACAATTCGCTCGCGCTGCTTGCAGTTCCATTTCGGGCCGGTCCCGGCCGAGCAGATTGAGGGGTTCCTCAAGAATCGGACCGACTGGAAGTCCGCGGAGCGGAAACTGGCCGCGCAGCTTTCCGCAGGCAGCCTGGGCGCGGCGCTCTCGATCGATCTCGAGGGGTCGATGCGGCTCCGCAAGAGCGTCCTCGGTCTTCTGGAGAAGGCGGTAACCGGAGAAAACTACGCCCAGGTTTTCGCGGCGACTGCTCAGCTTTGCAAGCAGGAGCAGGAATCATTTGAAAATATTGTGGGGCTGTTTTATAGTGTACTTACAGACTTGCTCGAGTTTCCTTTCAGCCCTCAGAGCGGTCTCGCTCGCAATCCGGATCTGCGCCGGGAGGTGGAAGCGCTCGGCAGGAAGGTCGATTGGGAGTGGGTCTCACGGGCTACACGCGGCCTCGATGTGTTCGAAGGGCGTCTTCGCCGCAATATCGGACGCCAATTGGGTCTGGATGCACTGATTGCCTCTCTCAGCATCCGCTGAGGGGGCCGGATCTGTCGAATATTGTTTCGAAATGTTGCAACCGAACCCCTTCATGCGTAGTCATAAGAACTAGCAGCCTGAGGAGCTCCCATGGTGAATCGCAAGCTGTTTCGTCCCGCACTTACGGACATGAAGGACCAATACTCACCCCGGCCGGCTTCGTCCGGACCGCAATCGACGCCGCCCCGGAAGAAACCCGCACCTCCCGAGCAGACGTTCGCGGAGAATTTCTACTACGTGAAGCAGATGCAGGCACGGACGCCGGTGGCCGTGGTCCTCACCGACGGCGAAGTGCTGCGAGGCACCGTCGAATGGTACGACCGGGATTGCATCAAGCTCACGCGCTACGGTAACCCGAACCTTTTGATCTATAAGCACTTCATTCGTTACGTGTATAAGGAAGGCGAAGACGCCGCGCAGGGCGGCTCGAACGGGCAGTGAGAGCTGGTCCTTGCGGGGATCCCCAGGTGCTCGGCCAATCCCACGGAACTCAATAACCAGCCGCTATCAGCATGAGAATCGGAATCACCTGCTATCCAACGTACGGCGGGTCAGGTGTCGTGGCCACCGAGCTTGGCATGGAGCTCGCGGCGCGAGAACACGAAGTTCATTTCATCAGCTATGCCATGCCTATCCGTTTGAGCGGTCCGACCGAGCGAATCTGGTTTCACGAAGTCGAAGTCACCAGCTATCCGCTGTTCGACCACCCACCTTACACGCTGGCGCTCGCGACCAAGATGGCTGAGGTCGCTGAGGAAGCGTCTCTGGACCTGCTACACGTTCACTATGCGATTCCGCATTCGGTGAGCGCTCTGCTCGCCCGCATGATGGCTGTGCCCAGGCGCCTGCCGTTCATTACAACTCTGCACGGAACGGACATCACTCTCGTCGGCAACGACCGCAGCTACCTGCCGATCACGCGCTTCTCGATCGAACAGAGCGATGGCGTGACGGCCATCTCGAACTATTTGCGCGACCGTACGCTAAAGGAGTTCGAGATCAAGCGGCCCATCGAGGTGATTCCAAACTTCGTCAACTGCGACCTTTACCACCGCTCGCACGACGCCGCGGCGCGTGCGCAGTGGGCTCCCGAAGGCGAGTCCATTTTGATGCACCTTTCGAACTTCCGTCCGGTGAAGCGCATCACGGACGTCATCGAAATCTTCGCCCTCGTCCGCGAAAAGATTCCCGCCAAGCTCGTTATGATCGGGGATGGCCCCGATCGCGGCACCGCCGAGTACATCGCGCGCAGGAAGCGCCTCTCGAAAGACGTGTTTTTTCTGGGCAAGCAGGACCGCGTGCAGGAAAAACTCGGGCTGGCCGACCTGTTTTTGCTGCCGAGCGATTCGGAATCCTTCGGCCTCGCGGCGCTCGAGGCGATGGCCTGCGAAGTCCCCGTGGTCGCGACCAACGTGGGCGGCATTCCGGAAGTTGTCACCCACGGTCTGGACGGCTATCTTTTCGAGCCGCGTGATGTCCCGACCGCCGCGAAATACGCGCTCGAAATCCTAACGCGCCCCGACCGCGGCCGCATGATGGGCGAGATGGCGCGCGCCAACGCCCGCCGCAAATACTGTTCGAACGACATCATCCCGCTCTACGAGAGCTACTACGAGAAAGTCCTGAGCGCGACCGGCGCAGCCGCCCGCGCGTGACCGCCGCTTAGTGCGTGCCTAGGATTAGGTGGACTCTTGATCTGTGGGAGCCGTCAGCTTTTTCTTGTGGCGGAATGCACGGCGAATGTCCGGCCAGAATTCTTTGACATCAAACGTGAGAGCGTCATAGCCGACCTCGGTGCCCCAGACGGTCGCGGCGTTCCCGATATTTCGCTCGCCTCTTGGATGATAGCTAAACGTCGAGATGCCGGCAGAAATCGCGCTGCCGAAAATCTCGGAATAGTTGAATTGCGAGCGCCCCGAATCCGAACGTGTGATCAGGATCCTGCCGACGGCGTAAACGGTGCGATGCCAGAATCCTCCTTTGCCCAACTGATAGTAGCGGGGATCCTGGTGGAGCGCTGATGGAAGAACGGCGCCCACCATGAAGTTTTCAATCGTGCCGTCCGCGAACGCCGCGCCGTAGCGCTTTGCGTACCCTTCCGTACCCTGGCCGTATCCCGCTTCGCTGTTTTCAGCCTGACTGATGCCGGCTTGGAGTCCACCAAGGATACTCGAAATAGTCGAATGAACCTCGCGCCAACGTTGAATTTCTGGCCGGTGGTCAGAGGCGGAATTTCTGCGCCTTTCACAGTCAGGAAATTTGGCATGGTCCAGAAAATGCGGTCGTTTGACGTGCCTGTCTGTTCCTGCTTCTTCTCGTCCTTTTTTTCCGCCGGTGTCTGCGCCGTTGACTGCGAGTCTGGTGCCTGTGAAGTCGAGGTATTGGGAGCCGCCGCCTGCTGGGAGGGCGCCTGTTGATCGGGTGCGGGTTGCTGCTGGGCGAGTGCCGGACATACAACAAATAAACTGACGATCGCGATTCTGCCGAGAAACGGAGTGAATGCCTTGCGGTGTCCCTGGATCATCCCGTGAATTATCTCCCACACCGTGCGCCCATACTGCGACACATCCGGTTCAAGTTTCTAGATTCGTATTGCTCTTATGATTGCTTCGAACGCACAAAAGGGTGCCTGAGATTCAAGGATCAGAGGGCAGAACAAAGCAGAAGGCCCGCCTTTCGGCGGGCCTTCAAGGGGAGAAAGCTCCCAGGCCAATGCGCGGATGGCCGAAGAACCCTTTCCTCGACCGCAGTCTAGTGGGGCGTTCGTGGGAAGTCAAGAGCGAAAGCCAGAATCCGTCGTCCGATAAGCCTCTTTTTTTCAGCGAAATATACGCAAGGCGATCCGGTCGGGGAGATTTTCATCCACCTGCCCCTTGGGCAACGGCGGGCCAGGACTGCCGTAGAAGTCCTCTGCATTGATAGGTTTACTGGAAAGTCCGAGCTGCAAGACCTGAAGCTGCGCGCCGCGATCGAAGATCTTACCGGGCATGACGCGTTTTATGAACAAGCGAAAGCCGCCAAAGGCCAGACTGGCGACCAGGGTGAATCCACAGATGGCGCCGGTTCCAATGAAGGCCCCGACGACCATCACCTCGATGCTCGGCTCCTTGAACTGGAAGGACGGCTCATTCCAAGTCAGGACAGTGCCGGAATGAACCTGGTCCAGTAACGTGTTTGCTTCCGTCTGCGACGGCGCGCCGGACACAATTGCGACAAGTGTGAGCGAGCGCTTCGCGAACAGCACCGGCGAGCTCGCAGAGGAATTCGACCCGTTCACGTTGAACTTCTTCTGAAGTGCAGCCAGCGTGTCTTCGGCGAGCTGAGGAGTGGGGAAATCGGCGAGCAGCAGCGTGACGTCGCGGCCGTCAAGACGATAGTGGGCGATCTCGGCTTCCGCGCCGGCCGGAAAACTCATGGAGTCGCCCAGTCCGCCGGGAAAGAGCTGATTCAGTGTTTGCGGGCCGAGAATGTAACGGTCGGAGCCCTCGACGATCTTCTTTTCGGGCAAGTGCTCCCACAATGTGGGTAATGGCCCTTCTTGAGCGTGCGGCTGAACGGCCGCAACCAAGGCCTTCAGATCCGCCTCCTGCCGAGGCAAGTTCTTTCCACCAGCATCGATCACAAGATTCCCGACAAGAATCAAGGCGTGTTCGTCCGAGATCGAAGAATGATCAGTCAAATCGCTGCGCGCCATATCGGGCTTACGCAAATACGAGTAGAGGCCATACGCACCGCTCGGGTCTTTCATGCGGTAAATGAAAACATCGAGACCGTCCAAACCACGGTAATACGAGGCTGACTCGCCGGAAATGAAACCATATTCGTGAGGGGTACTGACAGCAGCCGTATTGTCGATGTGCGGCATCGCGGCTGGACCAAAAGGCGATGTACGGAGGGATCGCCAGCCGGCAAACGAGTCGGGAAGAATCTGCTGCGCCGCAACTGGAAATGCGGCCAGGAACAACACAGCAAGCGACATGCTGAGGATTCGGCGCATGAATCGATTAGATGCCTTAATTCTACTTGGGGTTCCCGGTTGGCGCCACTGTTCCGGCTTCGAGGCGAATATCGGGGACGTGGTTGTCCGAGACGAGCTTTTGTTTGTTGGAGGTGAGACTGTTCAGGCCATCGAGATAGGTGGCAATCCCGCGATACAGACCGTCGGCGATCCGCTGGCGCTGGTCTCCCTTCCGGAGCAGCCGCTCGTCGTTCGGGTTGCTGACGAAGGAAACCTCCGAAAGCACGGAGGGCATGTTTGCTCCGATCAGCACGACGAAAGGAGCCTTCTTCACGCCGCGGTTCTTCTCGCTACGGCTGACGAGTTGCAGCCGCTGAGTCAGATTGTCCTGGATATCGCCCGCGAGATCCTTCGATTCCTCGATCTTGTCGTTGCGCGCGATCTTCTTGATCAGATCCTGCAAATCATGCATGGATTCCTGCGAGTTCGCGTTTTCGCGCGCGGCTACCTCCATGGATTCCTCCGACGTCGCGAAGTTGAGGTAGTAAGTCTCGACGCCGCGCGCCGATGGGTCCTGGCTCGAGTTAGCATGGATCGAAATGAATAGATCAGCCTTGGCATCGTTCGCGATCCGCGTGCGCTCCTCCAGCGGGACGAACGCGTCGTCCTTGCGCGTGTAGATCACATCCGCGCCCGGCAGCTTCTGCTCGATCAGATTTCCGAGGCGCAGCGCAACATCGAGGCACAGGTCTTTCTCCATCAGGCCGTGCGGGCCGATCGTGCCGGTATCGTGTCCACCGTGGCCCGCGTCAATCACGATGCGGTTGATTTTTAGGCCCAGCGCGCGCGTCAGGGATCGCTGGCCGTCGCGGTTGGGCTGCGGCACCGGCGGGGGTTCGAGAGCGAGAAATTTTGGAGAATTCGATTTCGCAGGCGTGCCGATAGCCTTCGCGTTTACGCTCCGTGCGGGCTTTGGATCCGCCGGATCAACGGGAGGTTTGCTCGCCGTGCCGGCAGCGACGACTTCTGCTGCCGCAACGGGCGGATTCGCCGCGGGTTGTTGCACGTCTTCCGCAGGGGGGGCGCTGGACGCGGAACCGGCGGCTTGCTTCGCTGTGTTGACAGGTTGGGCATGAATGTCGATCACCAGACGATAAGGATTTGCCAGCAGAAATGCGGAGTAGTCCTTCGCCGCGCCCGCATCCAGAACGACCCGCACCACGTCCGGTTTATTCTGCGCGATGCGAATGGACTTCAGTAGCCCGCTTTTGGCGTCGAACGACTGGCTCGAAAGCTTATGATCCAGCCGGGCCTTGTACAAGTCGAAATAGATGCGATCGGGAGACGCAAGGTGCGCGGCGTCATATGCGATCGTATCTCCCAATGTGACGACGATGCGGGTGGAATCCTGCGCGTTCCAGGTTTGCAAGTCCTTCACGATCGAGCTGCCTTTTTCAACAGCGCGCGGCGTCACGTGCTGCCCGCGCGGCTCCGGCGGCTGGCCAGCTGGTTCGGCATCCTGGTCGGCGCCGCCTTGCTGGGCAATCTCCTTCAAGGCCGCCCGGGCCTGGTCGGCACGATCGGATCGGGGAAAGTGCTTCAGGTATTCCTTGTAAGTCGCTTCGGCGTCTTGGGGCTTGTCCAGATCGTCCTTTTGGACTTGCGCGACGGATAGCAGGACTTCTCCGTGATACCGGCTACCGGGATACTGCTTTGCCAGGAAGAGGTAGGTGGCGATCGCGGACTCGAAGTACCGCGGATCGTAAAGCCGCCCCATCTCACGATAGAGTTCGGCTTCGGCCATGAGAGCCGATGTCGCATCATCGGCCAAGGGCGTGATCATGTAGACCTTGTGATAGGCGGCGACGGTCTGGATGTAGTCGGAACGAGAGCGGTCCTTTTCGAGGTAGCCTTCGAGCATCGTGCGCATTTTGACTGCGCGCGCAAATTGCTCGCGGGCGTCGGATTGCTTGTCGGCGCGGGCAGGGAGGACGGCGCAGAACAGCACACCCAGCGCGAGCGCTGTAGTGCACGAGACTCCTCGCGCGAGCGATTTCATTGCAGCCGAAGCCATGCGCGTCTCATTCGTTTGTGAAAACCACGCGACCGGCATCCAATTCTCGACGCACCGGAGGTCTTGGCGGACTCCAAAGAGCCGGGTTCCGGCCCGAATCGGGCCGGAAGTATGTGTCGGTGACCTTTTGTACGTACCGTTGCGTTTCCGGATATGCCGGAACCCCGTCGCTGATGTCGACGGCGCGCTCGCCAGCGTTATATGCGGCGAGCGACTTGGTCAAATTACCGTTGTACCGGTCGAGCAGCGATTTCAGGTACGACGCCCCGCCCTCTACGTTTTGGGCGGGGTCGAAGGAATTGCCGACGCCGAAACGTTGTGCCGTCTCCGGGATCAGTTGCATGAGCCCTACCGCCCCCCTGCTGGAAATCGCGCGCGGATTCCAGGAGGACTCGGTGCTGATCACGGCTTTGACCAGCGCCGGGTCCAGGTTGTGCCGCGCAGCCGCCGCGCTCACGATGTGATCGAACCGATCGTCCGAACTCTTCGTCGCGGCTGCCGGCAAAGCCGGGGGAGTGATAGTACTCCCAGTATGGTCCTTCGCGGAATCCCCATTCACATACACGGTTTTCCCGTGCTCATCGACGTAGGATGCAATCTGGGCGCGAGACGGCGCCGGCAGCAGAAAAGTGCTCGCTGCCAGGACTGCAACGACGATGCGGTTCCTCGTCATCTTGTCCCCTGCCCTTTGGGAAGGCAAAAACGCTCCACTCCAAACCAGACGACGCACAACGACAAGTACGCCTTGGGAAAGCGAGCTTTCCCGGCGTAAGTTTCTGGCTCGACGGCAATTATAACAGCCTGTCCAGAAGGGGGTAAACCTGGGTAAGAGCCTTTTCTATGCCGGATGTGTCTTTTCCGCCAGCCTCGGCGAGGTCGGGTCTACCGCCCCCGGAACCGCCCACCAATTGGGCGAGTTCTTGGATGATTTTCCCGGCGTGGAGCCTGGGGATAAGGTCCTTCGTAACTGCTGCAATTAGAGCAACTTTGCCGTCATCCGCGGCTGCCAGGACGACCACGCCCGAGCCCAGCTTCTGGCGAAGAGCGTCGGCAAGTTGGCGGAGGGCCTCGCGGTCGGAACCGTTGACCTGAGCCGCCAGGACACGGACGCCCTTGACCTCCCTGGTTTCGCCGAGAAGGTCCCCAGCCTGCGAGCCGGCGGCCTTGCGTTTCAGTGTTTCAACCTGCCTCTCAAGGGCCTTTAAGGAGTCAATTTGGCGCTCAATTGCGTCAATTAAGCCGTCTTCAGAGGCGTTTAAGACGCCTGCGGCGGCTCTCAGCGTTTGGAGCGCTCGCTGATAATCGGCAAGCGCACGGTCCCCGGAAATAGCCTCAATGCGGCGGATGCCCGCGGCAGTCGATTGTTCGCCGAGAATCTTGAACAGGCCGATCTCGCCCGTGCGGCCGACGTGAGTGCCGCCGCAAAGCTCCTTGCTGTAGAAGCCGCGCAGTGACGCCGCGTCCGGAATCGTGACGACGCGAACGTTTGCCTCGGGATACTTGTCGCCGAAAAACGCGAGCGCGCCCGAAGCGAGCGCTTCGTCGATGTTCATGATGTCCGTGCGCATCTCGAGATCCTTGCGGATCTCCTCGTTCACCTGCTCCTCGATTTCGGAAATCTCGCTCGGATCGACGGCGGCGAAGTGGGAGAAATCGAAACGCAGATGATCGGGTGCGACGAGCGAGCCGGCCTGTTTCACGTGCGTGCCAAGAATGTTGCGTAGGGCGGCGTGCATCAGGTGCGTGGCCGTGTGGTTGCGCATATTGCGCGCGCGGCGCTCGGCGTCCGCCACGGTGGCGACGCGATCGCCAACATGCAGGTCTTCCTTCGCGACGATGCGGTGCGCGATCAGCCCGGTCACCGGGTAATGCGCGCCCTTGACTTCGGCGACTTCGAGCGATTCGGATTTGTCGTAGAGACCGCCCGTATCGGCGACCTGGCCGCCTGACTCCGAATAGATCGACGTGCGATCGAGAACGATTTCGGCTTCCGCGCCTTTCTTGATTTCATTTACCGAGCCTTGCTTCGTGACGATGGCTTCGATCCGGCAATCGCGCGCAATCGTGCCGAAGTAGAAGTCTGGCTCCGTCTTGTACGTTTCCGCGAGCTTTGCGTACGCGGGATTCGCCGCGTCTTTGGCAACACCCTTCCAGGACGTCTTTGCGCGAGTGCGCTGCTCTTGCATAGCAGAATCAAAGGCATCCCAATACACAGCGAAGCTAGCATCGCGGCAGACGTCTTCGATGAAATCTCGCGGCAACCCATAAGTATCGTAGAGCTTGAAGGCTTTGCGTCCTTCGAGGACGGGCTGCCCTGCCTGGTTGAGGACGCGTTGTTTTGCTTCGTTGAGGAAACCAGCTTGGAGTGCAGGGTTCTTGTACGGAGCGACGCGCTGCACCTCTTTAAGGGCATCCGATTCCGAAACTGTCTCCCGGAGAATCCCCGTGACCAGGGGTAGTAGAGCCGCGTGTGTATCCGCTGGATTGTGAAAATCCCGATCCTGATAATACTCGACGAACAACGGGCTTCTGGATTTGATGTCGCGCAAAACTTCGTCGAGCTCACGAAGACCGACCTCGATCGTGCGCGTGAAACGCCGCTCTTCTTCTGAGACAACCTTGGGGACGTGGGCGCCCGCGGAACCCATGAGTTCGGGATACGCGTCGGCCATCAATTCGCGGACGGCGAGCACCAGATCCGTGAAGAACGGCTTCTCGGGTCCGAGCAGCCGCGCGTGGCGCATGCCGCGGCGCATGATTTTGCGAAGAACATAGCCGCGGCCCTCATTTGAAGGCATTACGCCGTCGGCGATGAGGAACGTTGTCGCGCGCCCGTGGTCCGCCACGATCCGGAAGGATGGGTCCGTTCTTGGATCGCGGCCGTACCGCACGGGCGTGAATTCTTCGGCCTTGCGAATCAACGGCATGAACAGGTCGGTCTCGAAATTCGAAATTTTGCCCTGCAGGACGGCGGCGAGGCGCTCAAGGCCCATGCCGGTATCGACGGACGGCTTCGGCAGAGGGGCAAGCGCTCCGCTTGCGTCGCGGTTGAACTGCATGAAGACGAGATTCCAGATCTCGACGTAGCGGCCGCACTCGCATCCGAATTTGCAATCCGTGTGGCCCTGATCGGATGCGGCGGGGCCCATGTCGTAATGGATTTCGCTGCACGGGCCGCAGGGGCCGGTATCGCCCATCGCCCAGAAATTCTCTTTCAGTCCGGGGACGGGGATAATGCGATCTCCGGGCGCGCCGACTTTGGCCCAGTGCGCTACTGCTTCGCTGTCCGTATCCAGCACGTTGCCGGGCGCGACTTCGGCGCCGCCGAATACGGTGAAGTACAGCTTGTCGAGCGGGATGCCAAATCCGCCAGCGGCGGACGAAGTGACCAGCTCCATCGCATAGGCGATCGCATCTTTCTTGAAATAATCGCCGAAGGAAAAATTGCCGAGCATTTCGAAGAAGGTGTGATGACGGTTCGTGAAGCCGACGTTTTCGAGATCGTTGTGCTTGCCGCCCGCACGCACACACTTCTGGCAGGAAGTGGCCGTTTTGTAGTCGCGCTGCTCGAGGCCGAGGAAGACGTCCTTGAACTGGTTCATTCCGGCGTTGGTGAAGAGCAGCGTGGGATCGTTCGCCGGGGCAAGCGAGGAGCTGCGCACGACACGGTGGCCGCGCTCCTCGAAAAATCGCAGAAATGTCTTCCGGATATCGTTGCCGGTCAAGGAACCCTCAGATCGAGCGATTCATTATACCCGCAACTGCGGCGGGACCAGCGACGGAGGCATAGGGGTAAAAAGGAAAAGCGCCCACGATGAGCCGAGAGATTCATCCCGCAACAGAATCAGGACGCAACCTCAGCGTCGCGTCCGACGCAGCTGGTTCAATCCTGCGGCGGGCGAGGCGGAGCTTGCTGGCCCTGAGACTGCTGCATTCTTTGCTGCGCCGCGGCGGTCCACGGCGGACGACGCCGTTCATGCGCGCGTAGGCGATGGATTGGCCGAGATGCTCGTGAGCATGCGCGACGATGTGAAGCACGACGTCTCCGACGCTGGTAAATTCCTGGAACTTCAAAGACCTCACCAAATCGGCGTCAGACATGTTGCTGATACTGGTTTCGGCGTAGTCGAACGACTGGTTGAGCAACTCGATGACCTTGGTTTTGTCCGTCGTGGATTTTTCGAAACCCTGGAATTTGAAGCCGGGAAAGGGTAGCGCGCCGGCGACTGCCGTCAGCCCGAAATTGGCGCCAGCCATGTGCAGGTAGACTTCGCTGACGGAGCGGACGCCCTCGGCGGGGCGCCACGTGTATTTTTCAGCAGGCATCGCCTGCGCAAGGCTGACGATTTCCTGCTGCACGCCTTTCAGTTCAATCACGGCGCGCTGCCGGAAGCCGTAGGATGCCGCTTTATCGGCCGATGACGCCGCCTGCGCGAACGTCCGAGTCGTTCCCGCAGTCAGTATAAGAGCAAGGGTCGCAAGCGAAAGACACAGCTTATTCATTGTCCATTCCCCCTTCGAGGCGGATTACCGAGGGAGACTTTACGCTCTTTCGGTTGGAAAATCGATGCCAGCGCGTGGAGACTCCGTTTGACCCGCGCCGGTTGAAAGGTGCTATCTTACGCGCATGAGAGCAATCCTATTAGCGCTGGTGTCCTGCATCGTCATTTACGCTACAGAGCAAAGCACAGCAACCTCTATTCCCGATCTTGCGGGCCCGCAAACGATGGCGTCGAGATTCGAACTCACGCCGGTGAACGTAGATGTTTCCGGGTTGTCCGCGGGCGACCGGAAAGCGCTCGTGAAGCTGATTCAAGCCGCGAGAATCGTGAACCACCTGTTCATGGAGCAATTCTGGAGCGGCGACCTGGCGCTCTATCAAAAACTGCAAGAGGACCATTCGCCGCTCGGGCGCGCGCTGCTCCACTATTTCTGGATCAACAAAGGGCCGTGGTCGGAGGTTGACGGGTACCGAGCGTTTCTTCCCGACGTTCCGGCCCGAAAGCCGCTGGGCGCGAATTTCTATCCGGAGGACATGACAAAGGAGGAGTTTGAAGGCTGGGTCAAGACACTTAGGGCGAGCGAAAAGGAACAGGCGGAAGGGTTTTTCACCGTGATTCGCCGTGGTCCGGAGGGCAAGCTGAGGATCGTTCCGTACAACGAGGTGTACAAGGCCGATCTCGGGAGGGCCGGCGCGGTGCTGAGGGAAGCGGCAGCCTCGACCGACAACGCGACCCTGAAAAAATTCCTCACGCTGCGGGCCGACGCATTTGCGTCAAACGATTACTACGAAAGCGATATGGCATGGATGGATTTGAACGCGCCGCTCGATATCACGTTCGGCCCCTACGAGACCTACAACGACGAACTGTTCGGATACAAGGCGGCGTTCGAGGCATACATCAACGTGCGCGATGAGAAAGAGAGCGCACGGCTGAGCTTTTTCGGGCAGCATTTGCAGGACATCGAGAACAACCTGCCGGAAGACCCGAAGTTTCGCACTCCAGGGCTCGGAGCGCTCGCGCCGATTCGCGTGGTGAACGAAGTCTTCGCCGCGGGCGATGGAAGCCACGGCGTGCAGACGGCCGCTTATAACCTGCCGAACGACGACAAGGTGGTGCAGCAGAAGGGCAGCAAGCGCGTGATGTTGAAGAATGTTCAGGAGGCAAAGTTCAAAGCTACTCTTGTTCCCATCGCGCAATCGGCGCTGCCGGCGAAAGATCAGAGATACCTGAGCTTCGATGCATTTTTCAACCACATCGTGGCGCACGAGCTGATGCACGGGCTCGGCCCGCATCAGATAAGGATTAACGGACGCGCGACGAATCCGAGGCTCGAGCTGAAAGAACTCTTCAGCGCGATTGAAGAAGCCAAGGCCGACGTGACGGGCCTCTTTGCGTTGCAATTCCTGATGACCCAGGCGGACAACGGGCAGATCCAGGCTCCGCTCCCGCACGGCGCGGAAGCCGAGCGGCAGCTCTACACGACGTATCTAGCGTCGTCGTTCCGAACCCTGCGATTCGGACTGCAGGACGCGCACGCGCGGGGCATGGCGATGCAGTTCAACTATCTGGTTGACAAGGGTGGGTACGTAGTGAACCCGGATGGGACGTTTGCTGTCGATTTCAGCAAGATCAAGGACGCCATCCGCTCGCTCGACCATGACCTGCTCACAGTCGAAGCAAACGGCGATTACGTAGGCGCGCAAAGATTGCTAGCGCTGGGCGCGATGCGTCCGGAGGTTCAGAAGGCGCTTGAGCGTTTGAAATCCGTGCCGACGGACGTCGAGCCGATCTTTGTGACGGCGGACGCGCTAACGGGCGAGAGGGCACCCGGCGAAATCACCCTCATCCATTAAGAGCAGGTACGAACCGACCGAGTTTACCCGGCAAACAGCAAACCTTCAGTTCTCACGGGCCGGTACTTCGGACAGATCGGGCGGGCCCGTGTGCGTGAGGGTGCGTATTTCGGCGCGAATCGTGTCGGAGGAGAAGCCGGCGCGGAGGAGACTGCCATATAGCGAGGCGAGTTTGCGCCGGTCGAGCGGGCCGCTGGTGTGTGCGAGGCGGCGCTGGAGACGCACGCGAACGAGCGCAGCTTCGTCTGTTTCGGCAAAGACTGTGTCGAGCGCAGCTTCGATGTGCTGGTCTGGTACGCCGCGGGCGCGCAGCTCGCGCGCGATGCGGAAGCGTCCTTGTCGCCGGGTTTGGGCGTGGGCGCGGGCGTAGTCGAGGGCGTAGCGGGCGTCGTCGAGGTATCTGTGCTCGCGCAGCCTTGCAATGACGGGCGAGACGAGTTCTTTTTCATCCGCGCGACGTCCGAGATATTCGCGCATCTCGTGAATCGAATGCGCGCGGCGCGTCAGCGCGCGGAGAGCGGAGGCGTAAAGCTCCTGTTCAGTCGAAAGTTTGCGAGGGGAAGAACGCACGGAAAGGAGCATAGAAGTAAGCAGGCAGGGAAGCAAGGCGGGCAGGCACACTTGGGATGGGGGTGCTGCTACCGCCGGGGGCCGAGGCGTTCGAATTCGGTCATGGCGCGCTCCATCTCCTCGCGGGCTGCGTCGGCGGAGGAGCGGATACCCTGGACGCGCAGACGGAAATCATCCGGGTTCGAGGCGCGCATCAGAGCTTCCTCGAGACTGATAAGGTTGCGCGAGTAGAGATCGAAGAGCGACTGATCGAACGTCTGCATGCCGTACTGGCTGGTGCCGGCGGCGATCGCCTCGCGGATCATGCGGGTCTTATCGGGATTGATGATGCAATCGCGGATGTAGCCGGTCGCGATCATGACTTCGCAGGCCGGCACGCGTCCCTGGCCGTCGCTTTTGCGGACGAGGCGCTGGCTGATAACCCCCTTGAGCGTGGAAGCGAGCTGTAGGCGAATTTGTTTCTGCTCGGGCGGCGGAAAGACGGCGATGATGCGCTGGATCGTCTCGGTCGCGTCCAACGTGTGCAAAGTCGAAAGAACCAGGTGACCAGTTTCGGCGGCGAGCAAAGCGGTCGAAATCGTTTCCAGATCGCGCATTTCGCCGACGAGGATGACGTCCGGATCCTGACGCAACGCGGCGCGGAGCGCGGTCGAGAAGGAGGACGTGTCTACCTCGACCTCGCGCTGGTTGATGAATCCCTTCTTGTCGCGGTGCAGGTACTCGATCGGGTCTTCGATCGTGATGATGTGCTCCGGGCGAAGTGAATTGATGCGGTCGATCATCGCGGCAAGCGTGGTGGACTTGCCGGAACCGGTCGTGCCAGTGCAAAGCACCAGGCCGCGCTGCTCTTCGCAGACTTGAGCGAGAATGCGCGGGAGCTCGAGCTCCTCGATCGTGCGAATCTTCGTCGGAATCACCCGGAGAACCATGCCGACATTGCCGCGCTGTTGAAAGACGTTCACGCGGAACCGGCCGAGGCCCGCCACGCCGTAGGCCATATCGAGCTCGGCGGTCTCTTTGAATTTCTGCTTCTGCCGATTGGTCATCATGCTGAAGGCCATCGACAGCATTTCCTCCGGGGTGACGCGAGGAATGTCGCTCAGGGCGTTGAGCAGACCGTCGACGCGGAGGTAGGGGTGGTTGCCGACCTTCAGATGCAAGTCGGAAGCCCTGCTCTCGACGGCGCGGCGCAAGAGATCGTCTATGCTGATGGCCATACCCGAAGTCCCCGATTGCGAAGCTTCAAGCCACGCTAGCATCCGCCTCAAGACGTGGCAAGAATGCCGGGCGGTAGGTTTCCAGAGGTGCAACCGGCCGCGAGGCTAAGCCGGAAATTGGTCGCGCTGAAACAGGCGGTCGTAGATGACTCCGGCGAAAACGCCGCCGAACAGCGGGCCGATCCAGTATACGCCGTGATTCTGCCAGTGATGGGGACTGAGCGCGAGGGCCGGGCCAAACGCGCGGGCCGGATTCATGGCGGCTCCAGTGAAGGGTGCTCCGACGAGATAGCCGGCCGTGACGGTGAGGCCCGTGATGAGGCCGCCGATTCGGCGAGGCTCTTCGTTGGCATCGACGATGCTTGCAAAGGTGACGAACACGACCGCGAAGGTCAGGACCGCTTCGAGTGCCATGCCGTGCATGCGCGTGAAATCCGACGCGAGATCCGGCGTGCCCAGAGACACGGGCCGCCATGCGGACTCCGGAAGAATGGCGCTGATCGAATAGGCGGCTGCGAGAGACCCGAGGAGCTGCGCAATAGCGTAACCGATGCTTTGCAGCGTGCCCAAGCGTTTCGTGACCCAGCAGCCGATCGTGACGGCGGGGTTCAAGTGTGCGCCGGAGACGTGCCCGACGGCGCTGACCATCACCGCGACCGCCAGGCCGTAGGCGAGAGCCAAGCCGAGCAAGCCCGCGCCGGTTTGCCCGGTCGCGTGAAGGTATTGATCCGCGCAGATCGCGCCCGCCGCGACGAAAACGACGGCAAAAGTGCCGATGAATTCAGCGAGGAGCTTTTGCGGCAGATTGTACAAAATTCCTCCGCGCGATGCGTTCAAACGCGCGGATTCTACAGAATTCGCGGAAGCGAGTCAAAACGGGCCAGCGTCGCTCCGTCAGCGGACGCCGGCACTGCTCGGCACGCCGACGGGCGAAAGCCAGCCGTGGTGGTCGGGCGTCTTGCCGCTCGTGATCGCGAAGAATTCGTCTTGCACGCTCTTGGTGACCGGGCCGCGCGAACCGGCGCCGATCTTGACGCGGTCGACCGAGCGGATCGGAGTGATCTCGGCGGCGGTCCCACAGAAGAAGACTTCGTCGGCGATGTAGAGCATTTCGCGCGGGATCATCTGCTCAGACACGGGAAAGCCCAGTTCGCGGCAAAGCGTCATGACGGAATCGCGAGTGATCCCGGGCAGTGCCGAATTGGCGAGCGGCGGTGTGTGGACCGTTCCGTTCATCACGACGAAGATGTTTTCGCCGGACCCTTCGCTGACGTAGCCGTTCACATCGAGCGCGATGCCTTCTTCATAACCGTTCACCTTCGCTTCCATGCGAATGAGCTGCGAGTTCATGTAGTTTGCGGCAGCCTTGGCCATTTGCGGAAGCGTGTTGGGCGCCGGGCGGTTCCACGAGCTGACGCAGACATCCACCCCGCTGCGCAATGCTTCCTCGCCGAGATACTTTCCCCATTCCCAGCAAGCCAGATAGACCTCGATTGGATTGTTCTGCGGATTCACTCCCGCGTCGCCGTAGCCGCGAAGCACGATCGGCCGGATGTAGCACGCAGGGACTTTGTTTTCGCGGACGAGATCGAGGCTCGCCTGGCAGAGCGCGTCCAGCGTGAAAGGCACATCCATGCGATAGATGTGCGCGGAATTCACGAGGCGCTGCATGTGTTCGCGGAGGCGGAAGATCGCCGAACCGTGCGCGGTCTCATAGCAGCGGACGCCCTCGAAGACGGCCGAACCGTAACTGACGACGTGCGACAGCACATGAATCTTGGCGTCATCCCAACGGATGAATTTGCCGTTGTGCCAGATCTTTTCCGTCTTGGGGAGGCTCATTGAGTTTCTCCGGGCCGCTGAAAAAAGTTTTTATGACCCTATGAAGCGTGAATTATAGCACACGGTCTTCAGAGCCAATGAGACCTGAAGCGTTCGGAGCCGGAACAATTACGGCCAATTTGGCAGCGGGGAGATGCGTCTCGCGAACGGCCTCAATCTGCGTGGTCGTCCGGCTCGCGCCGCAAGGATGAGGAGAAGCCGGCGATGCGGCCCCAGGCGCTGGTTCGCCAGTTGTCCGTGATTTCCTTAGCGAGAATCCACGGCGGGAGTTCCATTTGAAGGAATCGCGAAAGAGCTTCCAGGTAGGGTTCGTACATTTCGCGCAGCTCCGTGAGTTTCTTGACGGCGGCTTCGGTATCCGTAAGCCGAAGGCCGGCCCGCGCGAGTGTCGTGCGCAGGCGCTGCAACTCGGAATGCGGCAGCCGATCGGCCTTGGTCGGGCCCGGCGGCACATTGAAAAGCTGTGCGAGATCGACGACGGTGTGTCGGCATATCGCGAACGTGAGACGAGCCTGTCGCGCGCACGCGTCTTCAGAGCCGGCGATCATCAGTGCGCTCGTGTCCAAAATCGCCGTGAGAGCGGCGAGCCAGGATTCGTTGTTGTGCTGCGAACGGAAGTAGCTCACGGAAGGGTAAGAAATGTGGCTCTCCAGAATGTCGGCCGCCGAATGCTCCCAATCGTGCAGGAGCCGTTCCAGTGATGCGAGGCCGTGCGGTCCGGCGTGGCGGCGGAGAAGCTCTCCGGCTGTCGGAGGCGAGCCGGCCCGCGCGTCCAGCAAAACAATATTCACTTCGCGGCGGGAAAACGCCTGGTAGATCACTGGCAAGTAGCTGAGCACGAGTGCCAGGAAGCCAAAGCCGAGCCCGCTTTCACAGACCGCCAGAATGCGCTCGACCCGCAGGTGCGGCACGACATCGCCAAGTCCGAGCGTAAAGAAAGTCGTCCCGCTAAGATATAGACACGTGTCGAAGTCTCGAGGTGACGCACTGGCGTTCGCCGCGCTGTAGTACAGGCAGGCGAACCCCAAAACCAGAGCGGCGGCCCAGAAGACGAACAGCAGCAGGAGCGAGAGCGGGCCGTAGTAACTCAGAAACGACTCGCGAGCCTTGTTTCTTTTGATGCTTCGAGCAATCGCGCGCCACGGTAACCACGTAGCGCGATAGAAAAGCACGACGACCCGCCAGCGTCGCGCCACTCGCCGCGGGAGAACGACCGTCTCAAACGCCTCCCAAAGAACGTTGACGATGATGAGGATGCCTGCAACGGTAGCGAGGACCACGGTGTCGCTCCTAAGGAACGAGCACGATCTTACCGTAGGCGCCTGCGTCCATCACCGCTTTGTGGGCGCGCGGGGCTTCCGCGAGAGGAATCTCCTGGCCGATCACTGGCCGGAGCGTCTTGTTTTCAAGCCCGGCCACAAGCGCCGAATGAATGCTGGTCAGGTCCGTCTGCGAGGCGTTCCACAGGCTCATGCCGAGAATCGTTCCGTCACGGGTCATGATGTCACGTGCATTGATCTCCGCATTTCCGCGGTTGCCGACAACCACTACGCGCCCGCCGGGCGCCAGCATTGGGAGGTCGCGGCCGAGGTTCACGTTCGCCAACATTTCGAGGATCACGTCGTAGCCCCGGCCGCCGGTTGCCGCGAGCGCTTCTTCGAAATGATCGGCCGCCTTGTGGTCGAGCACCTGATGCGCACCCTCATCGGCGGCAAGCTTTTTCCCGCGGTCCGACCCGGCGGTGGCAATCACGCGCAGTCCCGCCGCCCGCGCGAGTTGCACGGCGGCGATGCCAACGCCTCCGCTCGCGCCATGAATCAGCACGGTTTCGCCGCCACGAGCGTGCGCGCGATGAAAAAGGGCGCGGAAAGCGGTTGCGTACGGAACATGCATGGCGGCGCCCTGCGCGAACGAGATGTTTGCAGGAAACGGGAATACCGCCCAAGCCTCGCAGAGCGCCAGTTCGGCGTACGTCCCGCTCGGACTGCCCGCGAGGTAGACTCTGTCGCCGGGCTTGAAGCGCGTCACATCCTTGCCAACCGACTCGATGGTTCCGGAGCCGTCCGTCCCTGGCGTGTAGGGAAGAGGTGGTATGCGCGGATAGACGCCAGCACGGATGTACGTCTCAACGGGATTGACACCGGCCGCGCGGATGCGAACTACGACCTGGCCACTAGCCGGTTTGGGCTCGGGAACCTCTTCCAGGCGCAAGACCTCTGGTCCGCCGAACTCGTGCACACGAATCGCCTTCATTGCTTTCCTCCGCATCGGCGCGCAGGGAACGCCGGCCGCTTTATTGTCACTGGGGCCCGTCTTTCATCAAATGCTTCGATGTACGAGAGGTGCACGCGGATTCCGCGAGAGAGGGCGCGGAGCACGGCATCTCAATGCGCCGGAGGCACAGGTATGGACATCGAGCGGTCTCTGAGCGTTTGGAAGTTCTGCTGAATGCGGTTCAGCCGGTTACCCATCGTGCTTTCCCAAGCGCCAAAGATAAGAAACGGCACGAGCGCTGCCAGCACCCATAGCTTGGCGTTGCGAGGCACCTTCGCTTCCGGTTCCCACCGGAAAAGCTGGCGCGAGACTTCGAAGGCGACGAAGAGGCCCAGGAGAAGCGCCGCAACGTCTTCGAGCACTTCATAGCCGGTAGCCAACCTCGTTGTCGAGGATTCGAGACCCGTCGCCAGATATTGCGCCGGAATGAACAGCGCGACCCGCTGGAGCCACGCCGGAAAGATCGCGAGGGGAATCGTCGCGCCCGAGAGAAACAGGAACCCCATCCATATCAGGTTGTTGATCATCTGGGTTTCCTGCATCGTGTTCGTCACGCTCGCAACAATCAATCCGAGGGCTGAGAACGTCGCGGAGCCGACCGTCACCAGCAGAAACATCGCCCAGAGATTTCCCCACGACTGCATATGGAACGCCCACCGGCAGACCACGATTTCAAAGACCACGACAGGAATAACCAAGAAATAGTTCGAAAGAATGCTCGATGCGAGCATGGGCGCGGCTCCGAGCGGCGCGAGCCGGAACCGCCTGAGAATGCCCTGCTCGCGGAAGGTGACGAGCTGCACGCTGAGTCCCCAGAAGCTGCCCATCACCGTTGTCGTCAGAATCGCGCCGAGGATGTAGCCGACCCATTCCGTCCTGCCCCTACCTAAGAACGTGACGGCGCCGAACAGAAAAATCAGCGGCATCACGAGGCTAAAAAAAAAGAAGGCGCGATTCCGCATGGCGAGGCGAACGCGCATCTTCGTGAGAGTCCAAGTGCCGCCCAAGTGTTTGCTCCTTTTCTATTCCCGCAACCGCCGGCCGGTGAGCTCGATAAACACGTCTTCGAGCGACGGTGAAAACATTTCCAGGCTTTGTAGCTCGTTGCTTTCCGACTCGAGCTGCTTCACGAGCGCGACGATCGTTTGCGGCGGCCGTGCGGAATGCAGCACGTACGTCCCATCGAATTCCCGGCAATCGGCGACGCCTTCGAGTCCTGCGAGCATGCCGTTCCTCAAGGGCCGCGCGAGGCGCACTTCGATGCGGGTCGTTCCCGCTGAACTGTGCTTCAGTTCACGCGGAGTGCCTAGCGCGATCACGCGGCCCTGATCCACGATGGCGACACGGTCGCACAATCGCTCGGCTTCCTCGATGTAGTGCGTAGTCAGCAGGACTGTCTTCTTCTCGCGCTTGAGTTCCTCGATGATGTCGTACATTTCTCGGCGCACCTGCGGATCGAGTCCTGCGGTCGGCTCGTCGAGAAATACAACTTCGGGATCGTTGACCAGCGCCATGGCAAGCGCGAGGCGCTGCTTCTGCCCGCCCGAGAGATGGCTGTAATACGCGTTGCGCTTTTCATCGAGCTGGAACCGTTTGAGGAGCTTGTCGGTGTCGGCGCGGCGGTGATAGAACTGCGCGAACAGCTCGACGGCCTCTTTCACGCGCAGTTTGTCCGGCAGGGAAGTCGACTGCAGGACGGCGCCGATTCTCTCTTTGAATCGCTCGCCGCTCTTCTCCGGATCGAGACCGCAGACGCGCGCGATGCCGCGATCTGGCGTTCGCAGGCCTTCGAGGATTTCGACAGTCGAGGTCTTGCCAGCCCCGTTGGGTCCGAGCAAGCCGAATACTTCACCCTGCTCGACCGCGAAGCTCACGCCGCGCAGCGCTTCGACCGCTCCGTAGCTCTTAAAGAGGTTTTCGACCTGGATGACGGGCTCGCCCACGAATAGGTCCTTGGCTTTCTGGAAGAGACTTCTATACCACGAATCAGGATTCGAGTGCGAATCGCGGCGATTACGCGCGTCTGCGCTTGCGTGTTTTCGAACGCCCTTTTCTCGCCCCTGCGGTGCTTGATTTCGCCGGCGACCAACCGTAACACTTCATGTCGACGCGACGGCCCTCGATCGCAGTGCCTTCAGATTCGAGCAGCCGTCGTTGCAAGCTCGCGTACGGCTCGCGAATCAGAAGCCGCCCCCCGGCGCCGACCACGCGGTGCCACGGGATGCCTCGCCCGCTTGGACATGCCGCCATCGCGTATCCGGCGGCGCGCGCCCCCCCGGGCAGCCGAAGCGTCCGCGCGAGGTCCCCATAGGTTGTTACACGCCCGCGCGGAATCCGCTTCACCAGGTGATAGACAGGCTCCCAAGACATCTTTCTGGAGCTCCTTTTGCGATCGTGGCGCGCGAATTTTGCACCTAAATCAGCAGGGTAAGGTTTTCCTTATCGATCCCATTTCGGAACCCGCGAAGAACCTCCGCTAAGTCCTTTTTCTTGCGCTCCCGCATCGTTCCTCAAGAGTAATAACCGATTCGACGCAACCTTCCGTCATCGTACGCATCGTACCATTGAAGCTGTAGTGGACGGGCCATACACTACACTTGGGTTTCATGCGATGCCTGGCCCGGAAGGAGAAAGTCGTGGCTTTCGTTCGGCGCAGAGGCAACACCTACTACCTGGTGCACAACGTGCGCCGGCAGGGTAAGGTGCAGCAACTTCACCTGGCGCGGCTTGGTGGGCGGCCGCGCATTACCGACGACATCGTACGCAAAGTTTCTCGAAATCACCCTTTCCTCGATCTCGACTGGTCCGGCCTGCGAGAGCAGGTGAACAGCCGAGTCGAGCTGTTCGACATCCGATCCCTTTATGTGCAAAACCTAACGCACTCACTACGCAACCTCAACCTAGACCTGGCCGATCTGTCGCCGCCGCTACTGACGCTGGCAGACCGCGCCAATTCAAGCCGGGAACTGGTCACGCAACTACGATTGCTGCGCTCGACGCTCGACGTCAAGCTCGACCAATTCGAGCGGTCGGTGCCGCGCAATCTGGAGGGCGGAAGAAGGTTCCGGTAGGGAGCAAGACCATGGGCGCGCAGGCGGTACAACTCGACCCGACACTCCGCAGCGTGGAATCCCGCGATTTCGAGGCGGGATTGCGTCGGAAAATCGTGGGACAGGACGAAGCCGTGCAGGCGGTGGTGGACCTGTACCAGGTGTTTCGCGCCGGCCTGAACTCACCGGGGCGGCCGGTGGGGAACTTGCTGTTCCTTGGGCCGACGGGAGCGGGGAAAACGCGCGTGGTCGAAGCGACCGCAGAGGTGCTGTTCGGCGATCCGCGGGCGGTCATCAAGGTGGACTGCGCCGAGTTTCAGCACTCGCACGAGATCGCGAAGCTCATCGGCTCGCCACCGGGATACTTGGGGCATCGCGAGACGCATCCGCTGATCACGCAGGAAGCGCTCGCGCAGTATCACACCGACAAATTGAAGATCAGCTTTCTGCTGTTCGACGAGATCGAAAAAGCGAGCGATGCGCTGTGGCAATTGCTGCTGGGAATTCTGGACAAAGCAACTCTGACCCTGGGTGACAACCGCCGCGTCGATCTGTCGCAGACCATGATCTTCATGACGTCGAACCTGGGCGGCGGCGAGATCACGGAGCTGATGACCGGAGGCCTGGGATTCGCGCCGATTGTGAGGCCGGAATCGAAGCCGAAGCTGGACGAGAAGGTCGAGCGGACAGCCTCGGAAGCAGCGAAGAGGAAATTCGCGCCGGAGTTCATGAACAGGATCGACAAGGTAGTGGTGTTCCACCCGTTGCGCTCGCGGCAGCTCGAACAGATTCTCGAGATCGAGCTCGGGATGGTGCAGCAGCGCGTGCTCGAGACGGCGAAAGGAAGATTCCTGTTCCGGGTCACACCGGCCGCCAGAGATTTTCTGCTGCGCGAAGGAACCGATATGAAGTACGGAGCGCGCCACCTGAAGCGGGCCATCGAGCGGCACGTAGTGTACCCGCTGGCGAGCCTGCTTGCGACCGAGCAGGTCTTGCTGGGTGATGTTGTCTCGATCGATTGGGATGGGAGCGCGCCGGGGCTGGCGTTCCTGAAGGAAGCCGAGGGAGCGCTACTCCCAATGGATTCGCCCATGCCCGATACGATGACGGAAGCAGCCGCTGCCATCTCCGATGGCCGGGAGATCTCTTTCCCGGCGGCAACAACTGCAACTGCGAGAATAACCACCGAGGCGAAGCCGTCGTCCGCGCAGGCCCACCGCAGTGTTCCGGCGGAGAAGGCCAAGAACGAGAAACGGTAGGGATTCAGCCGGTTTTCCTCCTGCGGAGAGGCTGTCATGATTGCGGCGCGTGCTGTCCCTTGCGGCACGCGCCGTGACTCCGCTCAAACGATTTCTGTCAAGAAGGCCAATCACCCGGAAGTTTCGGTCGTCTTTTTCTCGACATATTCTTTATACGAGGCGGAGTCCATCAAGCCGGCGATTTTCTTCTGGTCGGTCAAACGGACCTTCACGAGCCAGCCGGAGCCGTGCGGATCTCGGTTTATCCGTTCCGGAGCATCCGACAGAGCCTGGTTGATCTCGGTTACGTCGCCTGCGACGGGGCTCCACAGCCTTTACGGATTCAATCGTGCCGAACGATTGCCCAGCCTGCACCTGCGCCCCCAATTTGGACGATTCAACGAACACGATGTCGCCCAGTTCCTGCTGTGCGTAGTCGGTGATGCCGACGGTTGCCGTCGTCCCCGCGACCTCGATCCAGCCGTGGTCGGTCGAATAGAGATAGCTGGCCGGATACATTGCTTTCGTCCCAGGCTCACGGAGTTCGCCGCGCTCCGAAGAGGTCCATTGCATGGGATGCGAGGTTACGAACAAGCGCGACGTCCGGCGCTTGTCGGTGCATACGAGTAGGCCTACCATAGAACAGTCACGTAATCGGGCCTAAAGGAAGGGCAACAAAAGTGGTCACTCTGTGCTCGCAGTGCGACAAACCGGAATCCAAGTGCACTTGCGAGAAGTATTGCTGTTTTTGCCAGTCGGAATATCACGTGCGTCTTTGCATCGATGGCCTGTATTATTGTCCGGACTGCCGGGAGGCCTGCGAGGTGCGTCTCGCTGACTCCGATGACCACTAATTCCGACCGCGCCACTTCCGCAAGCAAGATCAGCGAGACGGCCCAGGCCGCCCCAACCATCCAGATTCAGTGCGCACTGCACAACGATCCCCGCCTCATCGCTGGCGCCAGCGCCGTTGCAGCGCATGTCGCGCGGCAGGGGGGGCTCCCGGAACGGGCACAGGAGGATCTCGCTGCGGCGGTGATCGCGGCCTGCCGCGAAGTGTTTCGGCTCCGCCCGAACCGAGGCTCGCTTCTCACTGCCCAGCTTGTCGCCGCAGGTTTTCCCGATCGCGTCGAAGTCAGGGTCGAATCATCGGCAGCGCGGGGTACAGTCGGCCCTGCGCCGCGCGCCAAGCGGCCGGCAAAGAGTGCGGCCGCGAAAAAAGACAGGGCATTCGCAAACGTCCTTGTTGACAATGTGCAGCAAGAGACACGCGAAGGCCGCGCGTGCATCACGCTTGTGAAGTACCGCAGTGCGGTGACCCGGTCGAGGGTGTGAGGCCGCTTCGCAACGATCCAGCTGTGTACTCAGTTCTTCCCTACATAGGTACGGCGAAAGCGCGCGTGTGAATCAGCGACAGGAGCTGGTCCTGGCTTACGGGCGCGTCCACCTTTAGGCGATCTCCACTGGGCGTTACTCGCACCTGATCGAGAGCGCTCGCGAGATCTGGATGCTCCTGCGCTTCCTGATAGCGGCGGTACATGACGCCGGCCTGTAGCGCCGCAGCCAAAAGGTTCGCGTCGTCGGTAGAATTGCAGACGGCCTGGAAATGCGTCTCCACGCCGCTGTCCGCCTCGACGCTGATCGTCATGGCGTGCATTCGGTTGATAATCGCGGCGGCCTGCGGAAACTGGTTCGCCTGCGGGAGCAACTGCTGAACGGCGACGCGTGTGTAGTTTTGGTCGAGCACGGCCCAGATGATTCCGCTGCCGTCGGCCTCGTTGATCAGAGGAAAGAGCTGGTCATTTGTGAGCAAGCTTTCTGAGACGCCCATGCGCACGTCGATTAGCTTCTCGAGCGCGGACCGGGCGCCGAAAGCCGCCGTATTCGAGTCGATGAATGTGAAGAGAATGTCCGTCGGGCCGGAGCCACTGCCGAAGGCGTAGAGATGGTAACCGTGGACGTCGAACATCGGCAGTTTTTGCTGCTTAAAGCGGTCCTCGCTTGAAGAAGGGTTGAACGCTCCCAGCGCAACGCCGACAACCTCCTCGCTCGTTCCTTTCCCGGCCGTAATCCCGCCCCAGGCAAGCTCGTCCACCTGGGTGTTCGGGTCCACGCCTGCCGAGGAGAGGAACTGCTCGAACTCCCGGAAACGGCTCGGAAGCAGTTGTTCGCGCAGGTCGGAGAACCACGGAAATTTTCGCGCCGACTTCAAATCGGCATACGCGAACTCACCCACCTGCTTCGGGAACATCCCGATGACGCTCGTGCTAAGCGATCCAGCAGAGGATCGCTGCGGAACGACGAGCAAGGCGAGCAGGAGGCCCGCGCTCAGGGCGCTGATTTTAATAGAACGGCAAATTGGCTGTCTCATGTTTTCTTCCCCCTCAGAACACGCAAACCACCCTACCTATCGGCTGGCCGTCACGGAATTTTCGGCGATCCGCGAGGCAAGCGACCGAGCTTCCGAACGCGCACGGCTCACAAATGCAGGATCGGCAATCGATTCGAGATTCGTGGCTACGTTTTCAAGCGCGCCGCGGACGGCGGTCGCAGCCATCATTCGACCGACGCGCACGTCTGACAACATAGACGGGGCCGACATGGATTCCAGTTGCCCGAGCCTTTCAAATACTTCCGCCGCTTTGCGCGCGACTTCGAGCGGCGCTTCGACCGCCGCGTGAAAAGCCTCCTGAATCGCGAGGTCGCGCCGCCGCTGTTCTTCCACAGTTTCGCGCGGAAGCTTGTGCGCGGCTAGCACCAACTCGTACGACGTCGCATCACGGTCAATGGCATCGGTCAGCTCTTGCGATGCGACGCGAAATTCGCCGGCCGTCTCGTCGAGCGCGGCGGCGTAGGCGGCGAGCGATTTCTTCTTGCGCGAAAGGCCCGCGACCATCTGTCCGAGGCTGGCGCCGAGGGCCCCAGCGAGCGCCGCCACCGATCCTCCGCCCGGAGCCGGCGTAGCGCGCGCGACGGCATCGAGAAATGGCTGGGCGAGCGCCGCGAGGTCGGCGGAACCCCTGGCATCCGCGTTGCCGAGCGAATCTTCCAGACAATTCTCAAACACTTGAGCGGGAGAAAAGTTCTCGATCTGGAGGTAGGATTCTGCCGTCATCTCGATCGCCCGCCTGGGAATCAGGCCGACAATCTCGCTGCCCACGATTCCAACGCCGTGGCGTGCCGCCTCTCGTTTCACCGTCTCAAACACAAGATAGATCGGGGTTTGCTCGAAGTCCGTCAGGTTCATCGAGACTTGAGCGAGGTTGCGCGCGCGCAAGTCGACGCCCATGGCTTTGACGAACGGCAAGCCGCCGCTCGAGAAGCGGATCGTCTTCGCGATACGTTTCGCGATCTCGACGTCGGGAGTGTTCAAGTTGATGTTGTACGCAATCAGGAATTTGCGTGCGCCAACAACGGTGGCGCCGGCCGTGGCGTGTAGGCTCCGCTCGCCGACATCCGGAGCGCGCTCGGGATTGCGGAGAACTTCCTCGCGAAGTCCTTCGAATTGCCCCTTGCGGATATTCTCGAGATTCGTCCGCTCCGGCCACTGCGCGGCTGCTTCGTAGAAATAGACGGGGATGCGATAGCGCCCCCAGATTTCACGTCCGACCTTCTGCGCGAGCGCGACGCAATCTTCGATCGTGACGCCGCGGATAGGAACGAACGGAACCACGTCGGTGGCGCCGATGCGTGGGTGCGCGCCCGTCTGCCGCGTGAGGTCGATTAACTCCGCGGCCTTGCCTACTCCCCGCACGGCCGCTTCCGCGACGGCGTCGGGTTCGCCCGCCAGCGTAATGACACTCCGGTTGTGATCCGCGTCGCTTTCGCGGCCGAGCACGAACACTCCGGAAACCTCGCGAATGGCAGCGACGATGGCGTCGACTTTAGCCGCGTCGCGCCCTTCTGAAAAATTCGGAACGCACTCAACAAGGTCCTTCATGAGTCAGTCTGTTTTCGAATGGATGATTACGCCACGCTTCATCGTAAGAGTGCAAAGGTTCACACCAAAATAATACGGAATTTCCTGGTAGGCGGCCACGTCAAAGGCGGCGAGATCGGCATACTTGCCAACTTCGAGCGAGCCGAGGCGATCGTGTTGCCGCAACGAGTAGGCAGGATTAATCGTCGCTGCGGCAATCGCTTCGGCGGGAGTCATGCGCATCTGTGTGCAGGCAAGCGATAGAATCATCGTCATGCTGACGGTGGGGCTGGTGCCGGGATTGAAGTCGGTGGCGAGCGCGACAACGGCGCCTTCATCGACGAGGGCCCTTGCCGGGGCGTAATGCGCGAGGCCGAGATGGAAGCAGCAGCCGGGCAACAGCGTGCAGACTACATTTGAGAGCGCGAGCGCTCGGATGTCGCCCCGATCGAGTTTCTCGAGGTGATCCGCGCTCGCGGCTTGCAGTTCGATTGCAAGGCGCGCGGCGCCCGTGTGGACAAGTTGCTCCGCATGAATGCGCGGAACAAGGCCGCACGCGCGCCCTGCGAGCAGAATCCGCCGCGCCTGCGCCACCGTGAACGCGCCGCGGTCGCAGAAAACGTCGCAAAACTCCGCAAGGCCCGTGGTGGCGACCGTGGGAATCCAGCGCTCCACCAGCACACTCACGAACGCATCGGGGCGGCGGCGAAATTCGGGCGGCACGACGTGCGCGCCAAGAAACGTTGGGATGACGTCGAGCGGCTGCTCCTGGTGGAGATCGTGAAGAATCAGGAGGATTTTCTGTTCGTTCTTCCAATCGAGGCCGTAGCCGCTTTTGGCCTCGAGCGTCGTGGTTCCGTGCGCGGCAAACTCGCGCAGGTGAGCCGCCGCGCCGGCTTTCAGGATTTTCGGCGATGCGCGGCGCAGGCCTTTGACGGTCGAGCGAATTCCACCGGCCGAGCGCGCGATTTGCTCGTAGGTTTTTCCAGAGATGCGCTGCTCGTATTCAGCCGCGCGGCTGGCGGCGAAAACCAAGTGCGTGTGCGAATCGACGAAGCCGGGAAGGACAACGCGGCCGCCGAGGTCGAGCTTTTCCGCGCGACGCGCTTCACGCAGATGCTCGACGTTGTGCCGCGGTCCGACGGCCGTGATGCGATCACCGTGAACCAGCAGCGCGCCGTCCCGAATCATGCCGAGATCATCGAGCGCTTGCCCGCGACGCGGGACAGGCCCGCGCAGAGTGAGAAGCTCTGAGCAGCCGGTGATCAGCCAGTCGGCCGCCATTCTTCAGACCTCGGGAATTCTGATGCCCGATTTTCGGGCGAAGTCGATGGCTTCAGGGTAGCCGGCGTCCACGTGGCGAGCGACGCCGATGCCGGGATCGTTTGTCAGCACGCGTTCGATGCGCGCGGCCATTTCCTTCGTGCCGTCGGCGACGAGCACTTGCCCGGCGTGCTGCGCGTAGCCGATTCCGACGCCGCCGCCATTGTGAATCGAAACCCAGCTCGCGCCGCTTGCGGTGTTGAGCAGGGCATTTAACAGCGGCCAATCGGCCACGGCGTCCGAGCCATCCCGCATGGCTTCCGTCTCACGATACGGCGAGGCGACGGAGCCGCAGTCGAGGTGATCGCGGCCGATTACGATGGGCGCCTTCAGTTCTCCGCGCGCCACGAGATCGTTGAGCGCGAGGCCAATTTTGTCGCGCTCGCCGTAGCCGAGCCAGCAGATACGCGCGGGCAATCCCTGAAACCGCACGCGTTTCTGGGCGAGCTTGATCCAGCGGCAGAGAATTTCATTGCGCGGAAACATTTCGAGCACGAGTTGATCGGTGCGATGGATGTCTGAAGCCTCACCCGAAAGCGCGGCCCAGCGGAACGGGCCGCGGCCCTCGCAGAAGAGCGGACGGATGTAAGCAGGCACGAAGCCGGGGAAATCGTAGGCGTTCTTCACTCCCTGCTCGAAGGCAAACGTGCGGATATTGTTACCGTAGTCGAAAGTCACGGCGCCCAGCTTTTGGAGCGCGAGCATGCCTTCGACATGCTTGCCAATGGATTCGAGCGCGCGCTTGCGATACGTAGCGGGATCGGCCTTGCGAAGCTCGGTCGCCTGCGCGACGTCGAGTCCCTGCGGAATGTAGCCGCCGACGGGATCGTGCGCGCTCGTCTGGTCGGTGAGCAAATCGGGCACGACGCCGCGGCGAGCGAGTTCGGGGACAACGTCCGCGCAATTGCCAACGAGCCCGACGGAAGCGGCTTCACGTTTGCGAACGGCGTTCTTCAAGATGCGCAGCGCCTCGTCGAGGTCGTTCACCATTACGTCGCAGTAGCCGGATTTGACGCGGCGCTTGATGCGCTCGGGATCGACGTCGATTCCGAGGAACGCCGCGCCGTTGAGAGTCGCTGCAAGAGGCTGCGCGCCGCCCATTCCGCCCATGCCGCCGCTGGCGATCAGTTTTCCGGCGAGATCAGCCTGAAAATGCTTTCGCCCCGCCGCGGCGAACGTCTCGTACGTACCCTGCAAAATTCCTTGCGTGCCGATGTAGATCCAGCTCCCCGCGGTCATCTGGCCATACATCATCAGGCCGGCGCGGTCGAGTTCGTCGAAATGCTTCCAATCGTTAAATTGACCGACGAGATTCGAATTCGCGATCAGGACGCGAGGCGCATAGGAATGCGTGCGAAAGACGCCGATGGGCTTGCCGGATTGCACGAGCAGCGTTTCGTCGCTTTCGAGCGCTCGGAGCGAGGCGACGATGGCGTGAAAACATTTCCAGTTGCGCGCGGCTTTACCTCGCCCGCCGTAGACGATCAGATCTTCCGGCTTTTCGGCAACCTCAGGATCGAGGTTGTTCATCAACATGCGCAGTGCGCCCTCCTGCTGCCAGCTTTTGCAGGAGATGGCGGTGCCGCGCGGCGCTCGGATGGGTTGATAGCCGGTCGCATCTTCTGCTGCGATCTTTGCCATAGGGGCCTTCAGCGCTGCATCTTATCGCAATGCAGCGAGACTTTCACAGGGGTGTACTCGTCCACATGATTAGCGACACTCGGCTTTCTTCTGTCAGCGTTCTGAAGGCGTTTGCGGAATATTCGGCAAAGCCGCGGGGAGCTCGATCTGATATCGAACAGTCTGATCGAATAACACAAATGCGAGGAGGCCTTCTAGGTCGCCGGCCATTAGTTGGTTGAACTCGCGATCGGCGGCGGTGTCTCCCAGCGTAGGCCAGTTGAATGAATGGGTGATCTCAAGGGTGATGCGCGTGCGATTCCTTGCCGGGACAAACGCAGTCGACTCCAAGCCGACACGCTCGTCGGAAGTGAGGGTGCCGCCGGGCTTCAGCCGGTCCATGATGACGATGTTCGGTCCCTTAACGAGCCGGTAGTCTGTATCGGTCTTGTTGTCGAGGTCGTAGAGGAAGGCTACGGCCGCATGCGTGGGATCGATTTCCCGTACGCGGATTCCCGCGCACGTGGCCTCGATCGCTTTGGAGTTCCAGGCATCGGCTGTTGTTGCCGACGATCTCGTGCTTGCGAATCTTCCGAAGATGGAGATGAGCAGGAGGAGGATTGCGCAAGCGATGACGCCCATTGGGGCGAGTTCTTTCCATCTGGCCATCGACGCTGAATCTATCACACCGGCGCCGCTTTGAGTGACGCAGGCACAGCAACTTGACATCTTCAAGGCCTCGGGGCTAACCTCCGTGCGCGCACCGTCTCGTTCCAAACTCCGGGGGGAAAATGAGACTCATCAAGCACACGTCAGTGGCCTTAGCCGCAGTGTTCGTGGCGGCCTTTTCGGCCGCAGCACAGAGCAATCCGGGCAACATCGCCGCTTTGGAAACTCAGACGCCGAAGTCCGGCATGACCCAACAGTACGAACAAGGCCGCAAGCAGAAGGCGGACTGGCACAAACAACAGAAGGATCCGCTGCCGCTATGGGTCTTCGAGATCCTCAGCGGAGACGAGACCGGAAGCTACCTGGTCGGACGCCTGGGCCAGCACTGGGCCGATTACGATAAGCCGCCGATACCCGACGCCGCGGATACAGAGGAATTCAACAAGGCCGTCGGCTCGTATGTCGAGTCCGTGAAAACCCACTACTACGAATATCTGCCGAAGCTGAGCAATCCGAGCGATTCCGCTGGTCCGGCGAAGTACGACGAGGTCATCACCTTCCGCGTAAAGTACGGCAAGCAAGGCGAATTCCGAAGCGCACTGACCCGGATCGCCGAGGCCGTACAGAAAACGAAATGGTCGGTAAAATTCGAGTGGTATGAACTGGCGAGCGGCGGTTTCGACGGCACGTACGTGCTGGCTCTTCCGCGTGCAACCTGGGCCGATTTCGAGGAGAATCCGAGCGCGAAGCCGTTCCGCGAGATGCTCAAGGACGCCTTCGGGCAAGGGGAAGCGGATTCGATCGTGGCCAGAATCGATGGCTCGGTCGAAAGCGAATACAGCCAGATCATTCAGTTCCGGCCGGATCTGAGCTACACGCCCGCCAAGTAACAACAGTCGCCGCGGGCTTCCGCACGGAGGCCTGCGGCGCAGCGCCAACCATTACACGTAGCCACCCACAAATCCGAGGCCTAGGCGTGCGGCGCGACCGACCGTGTTGTAAGCTAAGGCCATGAGCGAAAAAATCAGGAAGAGCGACGCGGAGTGGCGTTCGAAGCTGACCGACGAGCAATATTACGTCACGCGCCGGAAGGGAACCGAGCCCCCGGGCACGGGAGAGTACGAAGACACCGAAACCCCGGGGACCTACGTGTGTGTGTGCTGCGGGCAGCCGCTCTTCAGCTCCGACGCCAAATACCACTCAGGCTCCGGCTGGCCGAGCTACTGGCAGCCGATTTCGGCGGAGAACGTCGAGATGGAGCGCGACACCAGCCACGGGATGGCGCGCACGGAAGTGATGTGCAGCCGCTGCGACGCGCATTTGGGCCACGTCTTCGAGGACGGCCCGCAGCCGACTGGACTGCGGTTCTGCATCAATTCCGCCGCTCTGCGCCTCGATCCCGATAAGTCCCGCAAATAGAACTAGTAATCTAGCAGGAAGACCTGTGGATGCGCCCCACCGGGATCCGCCGAGATCGCACGGCTGCTGGCGGGTGATACTACGTAAAAAATGAGGTTGGTCGGGAAACCTGTCAATGGGTTCGCTGTCATGATGCCGCGGCCGCTTGATGCCAGACTGTTAATCTTTACGATGGCGGACTGGGCGAGATGCGCCGGCGTTCCCGGTGAGTCGACTTCGTTGATCGTCCCGGTCACATCTCCAATGCCGTCCGCATTCAATTGACCCAGCACGCTGGGAACTCGATTGTCCGCCGCGAAAGGCGCACTCAACGTATACCCGCCCTGAACCGATGAATCGGCGAAGGGTCCGTCGGACTGCTCCTCCAGAAACCCTGTCGTGACGGCAGCATCACTCCCGAGCAGGAACCCCTGCCCCTGCCCAACCAGGTACGCGACCGCGGCGCGGGTACCAATATTTGTGAAAGCCGTGCGTCCGCTTGATGTGATCATGCACGTGCCGGAAAACGAGGGCGCTGTCACTGTTCCGCCATCGTTCTGGTCATAATTGAAAGAAACGGCCGTGCTGCCATCGCATGCCGGCGCGGCGAGCAGGCCTGCAAACACGCTGGCGTTGCTGCCATCGACGCCCGATCCGGACGCCACGCTCGCGCCCGCCAGCGACGTTGGACCAAAGGTCACTCCTGGGTTTTGCAGAATCATCTCGCCGCTCAAGCGCGGAGGATTCGGAAACTGCGTGTCGGTGGTGTCGATTTCCACAAAAAATAGATCCGAAGGTGAAACGAAATAGAAGACGAAGGTCAAACTGATCTGTGACTGCATGGGCGGCGCGTACACGAAAGTGGCCGCGCCTCGATTGCTGCTCATACCGACGGAGAAGTTGCCGGAGATCGATTGGGAGCTATAGGTTCCCGCGTCATTGATGTCGCTGTTGACGGCGGTCCCGATGGGATTATTCAGTGTTTCGGAGCCGTTGGCCTGGACTACGCCTGCCAGCGCTTCCTTTTTGCCGCTCGAATCTTGTCCCGAGAATTCAAAGGCATAGTTTCCGCTGAAGCTGCCCGCGGAGAAGGTTGACCCTGCGAGGGGCTTGAGAATTCCTTCGCCGTGCGTTCCCTTTTTGTCGGTGTTCGTTCCGGTCGCGTTATCCTCGAAAAATTGGGCGTTGCCGCTCGAATCGAGCACAAGCTGATAGTCGATGATCAGCTGGACGTTTTGAGGGCTCGTTGCCGTGAGCTCCATTGTGCCGGTTCCGTCCGTACCGATCGTATAGGTTCCCGTCAACGTGATACCGGTCACGACACCCGAGACTCGGTTGCTGTCCTCGCTGCCCGACGTGACATTGCCGTTACCGTCGGCAACCAGTGTCCCGGCGATCGCAACAGAGCCGTCGGAATCAAATCCCTGGAACAGAAATCCATACGAACCGTTCAGCAGGCTCTTCGTGTTCGCCGATCCCGCGTTGATCGTAATGCTGAACGACGCTGTCTTCGTGACGGGCACGACTTCGGAATCAGTCACCTGTACCGTGAAGGTTGAACTAGTAGCGAGTACGGGCGTCCCGGAAATGTTCCCCGTGCTGTTGCTCAGCGTGGCAAGCGTCAGTCCGGAGGGGAGCAGTCCCTGAATGATTTTCCACGTGTACGGGCCAATCCCTCCTGTGGCCTGCAGCGACCCGGCGTAGGCCGTCGCCACGGCGCCCAAAGGCAGCGACGGGGTCGTAATGGAGAGGAGCGGCGGTGTCTGGGTCGTGATCGAGATTGTCATTGGCCCAGCCGTCTGACCCGGAGCTGGAAGCGATGAATCCCTGACCGTGACTTGGAATGTAAACGTCCCCGGCATAGTCGGAACGCCCGTAATTTGGCCGTTCGTTAGGTTCAAGGTCAGCCCGAGTCCTGGTACGGGCACAGTTCCTCCGCCGACCAAACTCCAAGTCAGCGGCGCGACTCCTCCCTGAGCGGTGATGAAAGCGTTGTAGTTGACGTTGACGAAACCTTGCGGCAAAGAGCTTGTCGTTATGCTCAGCGGCGGCGGTGGCGTGACCGAAATCGAAAATGTCTGCGTGATGGGTGCTATCCCGCCGCTGTCCTGAACCTGTACCGTGAAGGTCAATTTGCCCGAGCTGCACGGAGTTCCGACGATCGTGTTCGTTGTCCCGGTCGCCAGGCCATTTAAAGACAGGCACTCGGAAGACAGAGACTGCGCCCCGCTGATCACGCTGTAGGTGTATGGGGCCACGCCGCCGGTGATGGTGAGCGTCTGGCTGTATGGCACGCCATTTGCCCCGTTCGCCAGGGGACAGGTCGCGGCCGTTGAGACACACGGAGCGGAAAACGTCGGCGCCAGCACGATGTTGATCGTGACGGTTTGTGTTACTGACGTCCTGGCAACGGACGTCGCCGTCAGTGTGCCTGAAATGGCGGACGAAATGCCGGTCGGCGCGGTATAAGTCACCGAAGAATTTGTCATATTGGAGAGCGTGCCGCAGCCGGTTGCCGGTGTACCGGCGCAAGTTGTTCCGGTGAGCTTCCACGTGACGCCTTTGCCCGACGTGTCGCCACCCACCAGCGCCGTAAAATTAATTGTTCCGCCAACGTCCAGCGAGCACGACAGCGTGGTTGAACCTGTGCATTCAGATGATGACGCCCCGCTCGGTTGTATCTCGATGTTGATGGTTGTGCCGCTGCCGCCGCAGCCGGCGGACAAAATCGCGCCAAGGCTGGCAAGGGCAAAAGCCGCGAGGTACGGGAATCTCTTCATGCTCGAGTTCGCTCCCTTGCGCCAAACTGCTCTTGATTCGGCATGTGCCGTCAAAAAGCCCTGCTCTCTATTGGATTTCTATTCGGACACGCCCAAGCCGGAGCGGATACTCGCCCTTGGACTCCCGGCGCAAACAGCGAAACGAGTTGAATAACAAAATGGCCGGAGAGTGTCAACGCACATCTCCCGCCAAACCTTCCAGGGACGCGCCGCATCTCACGACCTGGGGGCTCCGACAGATCCCCTGAAACGAGCTGTCGCGGCTTAACTCAGCGATGTGGATGCACTTGGCGCATCCCTCGTTGCCTGCCGATTCTTGCGTCTCGGCGGCATTTTCAATTTTGCGGAATTTTTAGTATATAAGAGACGGCTCGGCGGAAGCTGGGCAGTTCGCTTTTTTGTCTAAAGAGGATTTTGGAGGGTATGCATTGATTGAAGTTGAGGACCTGACCAAAGCCTACGGCTCGGTCACGGCCGTGGACCACGTCTCCTTTACTGTAAACAAGGGCGAAATCCTCGGTTTTCTCGGCCCAAACGGCGCCGGGAAGACCACCACGATGCGCATTTTGACCGGGTACATGCCCGCAACCTCGGGGACTGCGCGTGTAGCTGGTTTTGACGTATTCGAGGACTCGCTCGAAGTCCGCCGGCATATCGGCTATCTGCCGGAAGCGCCTCCCCTCTATCCGGACATGAGCGTCGAGACTTACCTAGATTTCGTGCTGCGGATCAAGAACGCCCCGGCGGAAAAGCGCCGCAGCAGCGTGACGGAGGCGCTCGAGAAGACCAACCTCGTCGACAAGCGCAAGGAGCTGATCAAGCGCCTCTCGCGCGGGTACAAGCAGCGCGTGGGTCTGGCTCAGGCGCTGGTGCATGATCCGGACGTCATTATTCTCGATGAACCGACCGTCGGCCTCGATCCCAAGCAGATCATCGAAGTTCGCAACTTGATTAAGGGCCTCGCGGGCAGCCACACCATCATTCTCTCGACGCACATCCTGCCCGAAGTCAGCATGACCTGTGATCGCGTCGTCATCATCAACAAGGGCAGGATCGCTGCCGTCGATACGCCGCAGAATCTGACCGCACAGCTCAAGGGCAAGCAGAAGATCCACGTTGATGTGCAAGCGCCCGAGAAACCGCTCGGAGAATTGCTCACGCAGGTTCCCGGCGCCGGCCGCGTTGAAGTAAGTCCGGTGCGCGCCGACGGTCACTTGACGGCCACCGTCGAGGTTCTGCCCGGCAAGGACATCCGCAGCCAGATCGCCGCCGGAATTGTCGGCAAAGGCTGGGCGCTCTATGAACTCCGCCGTATCAGTCTGAGCCTCGAGGACATTTTCCTCGAATTGACCACCGACGACGCAACGCACGCGCAGTCGTCGAATTGATTGAAGGAGTGACAGGGAGCAAGACCAAATATGCGGAGCTTATACGCGATTTATCGGAAGGAGATGGGGCACTACTTCGTCTCGCCGGTCGCTTATATTGTCGTTGCTATTTTTCTGGCTTTGTCAGGTTTCTTCTTTTATCTGTACGTTGGCGCTGTGTTGCGGCAGGGCCTGGAAATGGCGATGCAGGGCATGCCCTCGGAGATGGACATGCCGGGCGAGGTCATGCGCGCGTTCTTCGGCCTGCTTTCGACGCTCATTCTGTTCATGGCGCCGATGCTCACCATGGGCGCCTACGCCGAGGAGCGCAAACGCGGAACGATGGAATTGCTGATGACGTCGCCGATCACGGAGGCTCAGATCGTGGTCGGAAAATACCTCGCATCGCTCACGCTCTTTGCCGCCATGCTGCTCCCGACGGCGCTCTATGTGGCCTACATGTGCTTCCACAGCGACCCGAGGCCGCGTTGGAGCCTGATACTCGTCGGGTATCTGGGAGCACTGCTCTTGGGCGCGTCGCTGCTGGCAGTCGGGTCGTTCATTTCGTCGCTCACCGAAAACCAGCTGATCGCATTCGCCGGCAGCTTCGGCGCTAGTTTGATGCTCTGGGTGATCGATTTCAGCGTGCGCGGAGCTGATAGCACGCTCGGGCAAGTTCTGCAATACCTGTCCGTGGTTCGGCATTTCGACGATTTCACGCGCGGGATTATCGACACGTCGAGTTTGGTCTATTATGTCAGCCTCCCGGTACTTTTCATTTTTCTTACGGTGCGTTCCGTCGATTCGATGCGATGGAGGCGCGCTTAAATGAAGGCGCAGCGAAACGTTTGGGCGGAGTTCGCCGGAACGATCGGTGCGGCTAGCCTGATCGCCGGCTATTTGCGCTACACGATCCAGGGCGAATGGATGCTCATGAGCAAGATCCTGCTGATCGCGGGCGGCGTTCTCGTTCTCGCGGCGGTCGTTCTCGGTTTTCGGGACATCCTAAATTTCTTCTCGAAGCGCTCTTCGCGCTTGGGCACGAACACGACCATTCTGGCGCTCGCGGTTTTGGCGATTCTCGTCATCCTGAACTTTCTCGGCTACCGGCACCACAAGCGCTTCGATCTCACCAGCGAAAAACTCTTCACGCTCTCCGAGCAGACCCGCAAGATCGTCGCTGGGCTTCAGCAGGACCTCACCATCGTGCGATTCGCAAAGACGCCCGACACTCAGCTCGACGACCTGATGACCGAATATAAGAACCTCAGTTCTCACATCAAGTACCAGAATGTGGACCCGCAGGAAAAGCCCGACGTCGCAAAGGAGTACGGAGCGACCCGCATGGGGGACGTGATCGCCGCTTCCGGTCCCCACAAGGAAAACATCGCGCCCAGTGCGGAAGGCGGATTCTCGGAAGAAGGAATCACAGGCGCGATTCTGAAAATCACGCGCGACAAAACGAAGATGATGTGCTTCGTCACCGGTCACGGCGAGAAATCGCTGAGCGACGACAGCGCGCAAGGCTACACGCTCGTGGACCAGCGACTCAAGCAGGAGACGTACGGCACAAACACTGTCAACCTCGCTTCCGTAAACGCCGTTCCCTCCGACTGCGATGTTCTGGTCATTGCGGGCCCCGCGCGAGAGTTTTTCCCCCAGGAAGCAGCGATGGTCGGAAAATACCTCAACGGGGGAGGGAAGGCCCTCATCGAGATCGATCCCGAGACCGACCCGAAGCTCGGCGATATTTTCCAAGCGTGGAATATCAATGTAGGGAAGAACGTTGTCGTCGATGCCAGTGGCGCGGGGCGTCTCTTTGGCACCGGCCCGACGTTCCCAATCGTTCTCGATTACGGCGATAGCCCTATCACAAAGAACCTCGCAAGGACGATGACGCTCTTCCCGATGGCACGCACCGTCTCCGTCGCCGATAAACAGAGGTTTGACTCTCAGGTCGTCGAGTTGCTGAAGACTTCTCAGGCCAGTTTCACGATCCCGAATCTCGAAAAAGGGCAGAAAGAGGTCAGTTTCAATCCAAAGATCGACACTCAGGGACCTCTGTCGTTGGGCGTGGCTGCCGATCGCAATTCGAACGGCCACGAAGCGCGGCTAGTCGTAATCGGGAATTCGGCGTTCGCCGCCAATCCGTGGTTCGGCGCGCAGAGCAATGGCGATCTCTTTCTCAACACAATCGACTGGCTCGCGCAGGATGAGAACCTGATATCCATCCGGCCCAAGACCGCGACGAACCGCCGCATCACGCTGACCCAGGGCCAGGCGGCGGCGCTCGCTTGGCTGGAACTTTTCCTTTTGCCGGGTTTTGTATTCGTTCTGGGAATCTCCATCTGGTGGAAGCGCCGGTAAGGTTTCCGGTGGATCGTCATGATCAAGAAACCGACTCTGATCATTCTCATCTGTGCCGTGGCTCTCGGCGCCGCCGTCTACTTCTTTGATTGGAAGCGCGGCAATGAAAAGAAGCCCGTGGATGCCTCCCAGCCTGCGTTTTCTTTTGCGGCTTCTGACGTCGCCTCGTTCACCCTCGCCCACCCTGCAAACAGAGGGGACACGCCGATACGGTTCGAAAAGCGCAGCGGCATCTGGGAGATCGTGCAACCGATCGAGACCCAGGCTGACCAGGCGACGGCAGAAGGAATCGTCGACCAGCTTGCCGGCGCGCGCATTGCGCAGACAGAGCCAGGCGGCGCCGACCGGCGGAAGGTGTACGGTCTCGACCCACCTTCGACGTCCCTGGAGTTTCAACTTCAGAACGGCTCGAAGCACACCCTTTTGATCGGCAGCAAGGACTTCACCGAAACGTCCATTTATACAGTCGTCGACGGTGGGCAGAGCGTGGCGCTCCTCCCGCAAACGCTTTCGATCAGCACGAGCAAGTCTCTCGAGGAATTGCGCGATCGTACCGTCCTCTATGTCGACGCCGCGTCGGTCGCTTCGCTGAGCCTCAAGAACTCCTCCGGTGAACTGGCGGCGGCCCGGGAAAAAGAGGGCTGGAAATTTACAGAGCCTTCTGGCCCGGGCGCGGACAAAGACTCCATCGATTCGCTGCTTTCGGCGCTGGCTGCCGCCCGAATGACCAGCATCGCGAGCGAGAAGCCTGAAAACCTTTCCAAGTACGGTTTGGCGACGCCTGCCGTTACATTCACAGCTGTGGATGAGAAGGGCCAGAAGTTTACCCTGCTGGTGGGCAAGAAGGATGGCGACGATTACTTCGCGCGAGACCCTTCGCGGCCCATGATCTTCCGCATCAATGAAGACCTGGACAAAAAGCTCTCCGAAGGCCCCGGCGACTTTCGGGACAAACAGGTCATCCACTTGGACGCCGCCGATATCCAGCGGGTCGAAATCCACAATGCAAACGGCGATATCGTCGTCAGCAGCGCCAAGGACAAGCCGGGCCAGTGGACCGTCGAAGCGCCGGAGGCCGAGAAAGGGAAGTCCGCTGCAGGTTGGAGGGTCCTCGATCCTTTCACCGGTTTGAGAGCCGAGAATGTGATCGATCGCCCGGCCGCCAGTCTGACCGCACAACTCACGCACCCTGCGCTCCGCGCCGTTCTGACCGATACGAATGGCAAGACGGTGACTCTCCGGATTTCAAAGCCGTCCGGAGATTTCGTCTACGCACAGGGAAGCGATAGCCCGTCGCTCTATAAGCTCAAGAAGCAGGCTCTCGATGACCTGAACTTCAAGCCTGCCGACCTCATCCTCTGACGTGCTGTGCCGGAAGCAGTAGTGAGTTTCGTCTAAGGGAACCCGTCGCTACATGCGTTCCACGCGCGGCCGATACGCATCTGTGGGTTGCCCGTTGAAGCAGGATACAATTTGTTCTCGCTGCCTGGAAGCGGCGATTAATGTGGGCGTTAACCCCTAACTTGCTACTTGCGCGATTGGGCCGAACTTGCGATAGTCACCTGATTTTTCGAGGGTTATTTCAACGTGAAAAAGAAAAAGAAGAAGCCAACAGCGAAGAAGCTCAGCCGGCTGGAACAGGATCGGCGGCGCAAACACCGTCACTGGCAGGTAACCGTTTACTACCACGACGGCGAAAAGTTCGCCCGCGTCTATATCGACCGCGACCGCGCCGTGCGCTTTGCCGAACGCCAGAAGAAGTCGCCGATCGTGAAGGCAACTCGCATCCTCGAAGTCGACTAGCAACTCAGGCTCCCCTACCACAGCCGGTGTCCGTCACCACACCGCTTGTCGACCGGGCCCTCCACCTGATGAGCCGCTCCGTTGGGGTGTATTCTGAGAGCTATGGCGTACGCGTAAGAGAATGGCGATTACGTTTGGATCCTCAGCCGCTCAACTTTCGGCCCGCAAGAGGTCCCCTTGTTCGGCCTCGGACCGCATGCTATAAATGTGTGGTTACTCGTTATGCTGCACGCGGGATTCGTATAGTGGTAGTACGCGACCTTGCCAAGGTCGAGGCGAGGGTTCGATTCCCTTATCCCGCTCCATAGCTCGAAATCCCTAAGAAAAACGCAAATTGTTGCCACTTTCGGGCTTTTCGTGTTGCCGTTCTCCGAAAACTTCCTTGGCTTTCCTCCCGAATCCAGTATTGAACAATGGAGGAAGGCAATGGCATCAATCCTAATCAGAGCAATGACCGAGGGCGACCACGGCTTCTACGCCCCGGCATGGAACAAGAGCGGCACGCTGCGACCCGGCTTCGCCAAGGGCAAGCACGAGCCGTTCGCCGAGTTCGCGTACTATGTTCGCTGGACGGAGGGCGGCAAGCGCCATGTCCAGTGCGTGGGCAAAGACCCCGCTGTCGCAATCATGGCGATGCGCTAGAAGGACTGCGTGCCCGGCACCACGGCCCCCGAGTTCGCCGCCCCGGCGCAGCCGGGGAACGGTCGCAGGTCAATCGCCAGCGTGACCGCCGCATGGTTGCTGTGGGCGAAGGAGCACAAGTCGCCGGGCACATACGACGCCTGCAACCGCACGTCCGAGGCGTTCCACGAGTTCCTCGCCGAGCGCGGCGACACGCCCGTGTTCCTCGACCAGATCACCGAGGGGCTGATACTCGATTACAAAATCTGGCTGGAGCGCAAGGGCTACGCCGAGGCATACCGCTGGAAGCTGCTCAACCAGCTTCACGGCTGCCTGCGCCGGGCAAAGTTTTTCACTTGGATTTCCAAGGACGACATGCCCCGCAAAGACGACGGACACAGATATGTGGAGTGGACGCCCGAGCAAGCGAAGACCATGCTGGAGAAGGGATGCACCGAGCCGGGCGACTGGGAGTTCGTCGCCCTGATCGCCATGGCGGGCATCCGGCGGAATGAGATCGTCCACGTCGAGCGGGACGACTTCGACTTCCGCACGAACGAGGTTACGGTGCGGAATAAGCCGAAATACGACCACAAGGTCAAGGATCGGCAGGAGCGCACCATCGGCATCGACCCTGCGCTCATGGCCCGCATCAAGAGGTACATCGACGGGCTTCCCGAGGGGCAGTCATTGCTGTTCGCGGCAGCGCGGGGCGGCGTCGAGCGCCATCTGGAGAGACGCACGAAGCGCATCGCCAAGGCGGCTGGCGTCCCGGTGCCGAAGAAGCCGAACCACGCCTTCCGAGTCAGCTACGCCACCCGGCTCAACCGGGCGGGCACGGACATCGAGACAGTGCGCAGGCTGCTCGGGCACTACGACATAAAGACGACCCAAATTTATTTGAGGAGCTTGGAGAACCAAGACCCAAGGCTTCAGGCACAGATTCGTACGGCGACCGGGGGTTCTGTGCTTTGTACTGGCTCGCCAAGGACTTCTTCGAAAAGGCGAACGACGAGGTGGCTGAGCCCCAGGCCCGCGGACTTAGCGACATAAGGAACTTTATCGAGCACAAATACTTGCGAGTGACAGTAGCTGAGTCTCCAACCGCACCACCTGACGACTTAGCGTTGATGGTTTCGCGCGAGCAGTTCGAGCGCAAAGCCGGGCATCTTCTGAAGCTTGCTCGTTCAGCACTCATCTATTTGGCCATCGGCGTCGGATTCGAGGAACGAAGGCGCGAACCTGGTCGTACCGGTGTTCCCCTCGAGGAAATACCATCGACCCCTTCTCTGTCTGATGCCGAGAAGATTTAGCCGTGTCGAAAAATCCGATCCGTTTGGTCTTCCTTCTTGAAACGGGCGAAAACGCCAGGATGCAACAATGCGGGAATAGTGTACGCGGGCACCGTGCACCGAATTGACCGGCGCGTTGCAAGGTCTACGACTCGTTGACGGCCACGATGCTCTGCTATTGCTGAAGTTGCTCGCGGAAAATCGTTTTCCTCGAATCTCCGGCCACGCCGGTAAGGATATTTCTTCTTTGGCATAATTAGTACGTCCTTCTAGCCGAAAATCGTTTTCAAATCATCTACTTTAAGCCAACCATTCAAATTCCGGCGCAAGTAGAAAAACTGTGCCGCTTTTCCCTTTATCCATACCGCCAGAAGGACTCTGCGAGCGCGATGATGACGGGCGACTAAACGAAGGCGTTTTGCATCCTCGGCAGTAGGCATTGCTGCGTAGCCACCTTTGACCTGAATAAGAATTATCTGGAAATCATCCCCGCGTTTAGTTCCCCTGCGCGGCGGTCCATGATCCTTGCGAATTGCTATCAAATCTACGACTCCACGCGCCTCGCTGCGCTTCGGCCCGGAGAACACCAACAAATGCCAGTACGGAAACGGTTTTTCCGCCACTGCCTGACGAATACGCACCTTCGTCATAGTAACTGCCCATCGTTTGGTATATGCGACCTTTTTGAAGCGCCTCTTGAAATCGGCTCTTCTCTTGGCTTTTGCTTTGCTGTTCATGGATTCAGGAGACGCAGTCCGTTTTTCACGTCGTTATCTCGTCACTTCGAGCGGCGTCGCGCCGCACACCGCCATTGACTGGCGCATTGCAAGCCGACGCTTTGGGACCCCTATTTAAATCGAGGCCGGCGGGGTGGGCCGCCCCAAAGGGAGGGTCGCTTGGCCAGACTGTAGTACCTGACCGCATTGTTGTACAGGTTGTGCTATACCTCGCCGCAGGAACAGATCAGACGCAGCAAATTACCCCTTCTGTTGCGTTATTCGATATTCCGGATTGGATCTCGAGGGATTGAGCTGCTCTCTGGTCACGCCTGCTTCAAGCGTAATGTTGCATTCAATTGGTGCGCGCTCGCGTACCAGAAGGTGCTTTCTAGCTACTCCACGACTCGTTGATTCTTCAAGCCGCGGCCGAGCCGTTCTCCGTCGTTCCAAATCATTTGTTTTGATACAGAGCCTAGGAACAGTTGTGGCACAGCGCGAACGCCTGCTTTTTGGTACTGAGGTAGGCAATCTAGTTCCCCTCCTGCGAATCTTCCATCATGAAACTGTCTCACTCCCACACAGGTGCTAAAACGCATTTCTCAGAAATTTCGAACACGTGTTCTCGTTCAGAATGATTGGTGACACTCGGTAGAGTGTCGCCATGCAAATTCGATGGGGGAAGGTGCCCAAAGCGCGAGAGCTCTCGCGCTTTGGGCGCGAGCTGAGCCGGGCTGGCCA
>Ga0187872_10000352_pt1 | contig 54676 bp, 49 predicted proteins | sample June2016WEW_16_4_FD_132973 | JGI IMG/M metagenome (GOLD analysis project Ga0187872, IMG submission 132973) | Peatland microbial communities from SPRUCE experiment site at the Marcell Experimental Forest, Minnesota, USA - June2016WEW_16_40 | ecosystem: Environmental > Terrestrial > Soil >...
ATGTGCTGCACGCGGCCGCCCTGGGAGGCTGCGATCTGGCGTGGGTCATCAGCATGGTCAACGCTGAGCGGTTCGCCGAGGTGCGGACGATCCTGGAGCGCACCCCGGGGGCGGTGCCGCTCTGGGATGCGGCGGTGGCACATTTCGCCGCCCTGGCCCCGGAGACGCGCAGCGGTGTGCTCTTCGGGGCGGCCGCTGGGCTGGCGGCGCTGGCCGACAACCCGGACCTGCTCGAGCTGTGCTCGGGGCAGGGCTATCCGCAGTTCGACGTGGGGCGCTTCTTTGACGAGTCCGGGATGCTGTTCGTTCTCGTTCCCGACGAGGAGCGGCTGAGGGTCGGGCCGAGCGTGGGGGCGTTCGTGGAAGGGGTGATCGGGGTCGGCAAGGCGCGGGGCCAGCGGATGCCGGGGAAGCGGCTCGACCCGCCGCTCACGGTGATCCTCGACGAGATGGCGCGGTGCCCGTTGCCGAGCGCGGCCGCGCTGGCGGCGACCACCCGGAAGCAGGGGGTGACCCCGATCTACCTCTGGCAGTCCCCGACGCAGCTCCGGCGGGCATATGGAGACCACGGGGCCGCGGAGATCCTTGACTCGATGACGACGACCATGTTCCTGCGGGGCCTGCGCTGGCAGAGCGACCTGGAGATGGTCCAGAGCTGGCTGCCCGAGGTCACATCCTGGTCAGCGAGCCAGCACACCGACGGTGCAGGCCGGAACAGTCGCGGCCGGAGTGAGCGCCGCGAGCCGGCGCTGAGCACCGCGGAGATCCGCCAGCTCCGCGAGGGCGAGGGCCTCCTGTTCACCCGGGGAGTGCCGCCGGTCGACGTCCGCCTCCGCGGGCCATGGGAGCTGCCGGCGAAGGACCGCCGCGTCTTCGAGGCTGCCGTGAGCGAGTACGACGCGGCGGTGGCCGCGGCGCAGACGCGGGCAGCCTGACCCAGATGGCCGACACCGCGGACCTGGAGCGGCGTGTCGGCGCGATCGAGGACACCCTGGGCGGCCTCGCCGACCTGGTGCGGCGTGAGCCGCGGAGTACGGCCTTCCCGCTGCCCAGATGGAACTGGAGCGGGCTCGAGAAGGACAAGCTGCGCGAGGCGTGGATGGATCTCGCCCGGTGGGTGGAATGGCTCGTCGACGCCTACGACCTCGTCGAGTGGTGGCCGTGGCACTGCTGGCACCGCCATCCCGAGGTCGTCCACCAGCTGATCCCGCTGATGCACTGGCATCTCGCGGTATACGCACCTGAGTTCGAGAGGGTGCCGGGGTCGGACGAGCCGACCGTCGACTGGCCGTCAGCTCGGAACGCGGTGGAGTGGCACACGATGGGTCTGCGGCCAACCCTGGAGCACATCAAAGAGGCCCTGAGCAAGTGCGGCAAGGAACATGCGGAGCGAAGTGAGGTGACCGCCGGGCATCTGGCCGAGCAGCGGAGGACGGCCCTGGCGAGCTTCGCCGAGGATCAGGACGGGGGCTGGATGCCGCCGCCCCTGAGTTTCCCAACTCGGGGGGCGACGCCGTAGCGGGCGGCCGCTGTGGTATCAGCGTTGGCCGCCATGGCCCGTGGTGACGCGGTGGATGATGGAGCCGGTCGGGGAGCACCCGCAGTGTGAGGTCGCGAGCCCGCTCCCACCGCGGGAGCTCCCGTAGCTGCCCGGCGTCCGCGACCCGGTCACGCGGAGCACTGCGGCCGTGACCTTGTAGTAGATGCCGAGGCGCGTACCGGCTCACTCTCACTGCCGCCGTGAGCCCCGACTCCCGGGTGGCCGTGTGCGAGTAACGCAGGATCGCCCACGGGAAGGACAGGGCGTCGCGGACGCCGCCAGAGACGGCATGGGCGATGGTGTCGAAAGAGGACCGGATCACCCGGCGGCTCTCCGGCGCCGGAACGGCGGCGGCGGCGGTAGGGCCGGCGGCGACCTCCGCCGGCGGCACCATCATCCGCTTGCACCGTCGTCCCGATCACCGCTGGGTGCTGTTCCGATGTTCCGCGACTTCCAATTTGCGTGCGCCGGCCAGGTGGTGGCTGACGAGGCTCAGTGCCACCGATGGTAAGTACTTCCATGACGGCGCTGTGTCCCCTCATGATCGCGTAGGCCATGCCCCAGGGATGGGCCCGACCTTCGCATCTTCGATCAACTCCTGGGCCCCACCACGACCGTACACGCTGATGAGGGTGGCCAAGAGCAGTTCAAAGGGCCTCTTCGCGTACAGAGGGAATGCAGGTGTTCGGTCGCTCACTAAGCGCTGACACAAGACGGGAGCGCCACCAAGGCCGTACGAGTCGATGGGCTGGGCGTGGTAGTAACCGTGCTCGCTCGGTTCGTCCTCTAGGCCCTCTGGTGCCTCGAATCTGAACCCGGTCCCCGCGAATAGGGGCTCCCCAGTGGGACTGCGCTCAAGGGGCCGGTCCCCACAATACAGCCCCACATAGAAGCGGACGGCAACATTGCCCTCACGAGGACTCAGCACCACCATCATTACCGGCAGAAGCCCGTCGCGCTGAGTAACGGGGAGGTGGATGAACTTAAGAGTAACTGCCTCGCCCCGCCCGAGCCCCGACCGAACGACAGCGTCAAGTCTTTCGCCAGACGGTCTGAATATCGTTTGGAGGTGTCGACTCAGGTCGGCCCGGTCATCATGGAGCTCCTCAGCCACCATGTACCATTGTCGGCGCGCCAAGGCCTCTAGCACCCTTATGATCGCGCCGATCTCCTGGTTCACCTGCTCACTGCGACCAACGCCACAGCGGCGAGTAGATCAGATCGCCGAATGCCCGTCTCACAGCGTCTCCGCTTGGCAGACCTAAGAGCGGTGCCACATTCTCAGCATTCTGCGCGACCTGCTCGGGATCGAGCACGAAGCGCTCTGCCGATGGCGTAGGAAGATCCGCTATGAACTGGCGTGCCATCTCCTGCGGCACAAACCGGGAAACGTCCTCGCAGAAGACATAGTCGAAACTTGGCTGGCCCCGCCGGTTGAACTTGGACCCTTGTTCGCCGCCGCCCGGGAGCGCCCGAACCACCCAGCCTGGACGCGCCGCCCAGAAATCGAGATCGGGGGGGGGCAGTTCCGCGGCACCTTGATTGGACCAGGTGACAGCCCCGCGCAAGGCCACAGCGTTCGCTGCATCCACGGTCGGCGACGGCTCAAGCACGCCAGGGTATGTACCGACAAGATGGGCCGCGTCAATTACTACATCTTGACCGGCGCCGACGAGGACATCCATCCAGCGCGCTAACCTGGCCGCGGCAATGCGCACCACGCCCAGCACATCGGCCGCAACATCCTTGGCACTCAGTCCGTTTCCAGTATCTGTTACGAACTGTCGGATCGTGGGATCCTTCTCTCCGCTTGCCCCTTCAACGAAGGCTAATGTCTGTCGAGACAGGTCGTTCTCCACATCTCTCAACCCCAGAACGTCTAGAACCTTGACAACGTCGACGTCCATAGCGGAGAGTGCCTCGACCCTCGCCTCCCACCGCGTGAGTGCGTCTGGCAACACCGGCCATGCCCAAGGGCGATATCCAACGAACTCAGGCTGCCACAAGCCAATGTTGCCCAGATCTCGCATGTGCAGGTTCACGTCCGCGAACGAGTCAAGGTGGTCGCGGAGTGTCAGATCGAAATGGCGTTGCCTAACCTGGTTCCAAATGACTATCAAGCCACAGCTCGAGTAGCATCGCGCGAGATACGCAACCTCGCCCCCCGTCAGATCTCTCGGGAGTTTTAGTAGGTCGAAGTCGAGGAACAGGTAATCAGCGGAATCGAACACGCAGGCGCTATTGGCAGCGACGCGAGCGAGGCCCCGTGCCCGAGCTCGTCGGCTGGTGAGGGTGGCGATGGCGCGTTGGAATTCGTCCGCGCTCACACGCTGGATTACCAGATCTGCAACACCTGAGCTGCCATCGCGCAGGAGCCTGCAGGCGTGCTCACCTTGAGCGTCGTCATCGTCGAATACCAATGCCGTGCGGGTCATGGCACGCGCCATCCAATCCAGAAAGACGTTGCAAACCGTTCCGAGGGTTGCCTGAAGCCAACCGAGCATCCAAGGTCGCGCGCAATCATCCGAACGATCGTCAGACCCAAACCTGTGCCACCCACACCCAGTTCTTGCCGATCGGGCGTCACCGGAGTGGCTCGCTCAAATGGTTCAAAGAAACGCTCCCAATCAAGAAGGTCGATGCCGTAGCCAGTGTCTTGGACGATTACCTCGCGTGACTTCCCTTGCTCTGCCGATGACACCTCAATGCGTCGCCACTGGGCCTCTAGCATCGCATTGGCGGCGTTGAGGAATATGTTCTGGAATATCGCGTGCCACTCCGGTAGCGCCCCAGGTGGCAACTGCAGTCGCGCATCGACCCCAGTCGTACTAATCGTTGCCCCCCGCATGAGGGGAGCCACCTCATTTGCTACGTCACTAACGACGTGCCGGGCATTGAATCGGCGTGCGGTCCGCCGATCCTCGTCCTTCATTAGCGGCCCGAAGAGTTTCCTGGCAGCCCGTGCCCTGCCGATCCACTCGTCGAGCTCATCCGCGATCTGCGAGAGCGATTCCCTTGTAGTCAGCGGGTCGCGTAGCTGATGCGTTACCTCCTCTAGTAACCCCAACTCCTTTCCTATCTCGTGCTCGTACGCCATGGCTGAGATACCAGCCGTCGCTAATGCGCCGAGGAGTCCCGCCTGCCGGCGGCGGATGTCAGACTCGGCGGCCACTGAATGCACAAGACCGGCAGCTGCACGTCTCACGGCTGAGAAGGCTGCCGGACGCATGTCCGGCTGGTGCTGGTCGATGATCGTTAGTAGGCTGGGCGCTTCGACCTCAAGCGGCTGCCGCGGACGCTGTCTCTCTGCCTCTTTGAGCTTCTTCGCGGCGTGTCGAGTTGCGTAATAGTCAAGTGGCCAGCGTGCAATCGTGTATAAGTTCCCAAGAGCAAGGTTGTCGACGAGACGGTCTCGGCTAATCTGAATCTGAAGCGACTGACGGACTGCCTGCTCTCCGCCGCGTCGTGCTGCGACCCGTCGCTCGTGTGATGTATCGACATGTACCGCACCTAGAATGCGTCGATTTGTCGGGAGGTCGTTTAGGCCATCTCGAACCTGAAGCTCCTCGGGTAGGAGTTCTGAACGAGAGAGTCGATTGGCATGGTCGCGCTCTACGAAAAGCCAATCTGTGTCGCCGCCGTAATAGGGAAGGTTGAAGCCCGCATCGTAGACATGCACGCCACCGAACCTTCGGATATAGTCACGAGCCTCGTCGACAGTCACTCCGCGAGGCTGGCGCCCCACGAAGTCGAAGATGCGTATGTCGACTTCGGCTGTGTCGATCGCGCAGTCGGGGATGGCGAAGGTTTCGACGTGCCTTTCCCCGTCAGCGAAGGCTAAGTCCACTCTGCAGGTTCGGGTGGGCCACTGGGTAGTTCGCTCCCCGCCGGTGTCAGGAAGAAGACGAGCGCGAACGCGCGCGCTCCAAAGATCGAGGACCGCCACCATCTGTCGGACGAAAGCCTGGTGGGCGTTTGGATCCGGTGTTTCCAGGTCTACTCGGAAGTCTGTTGATGCGTCGGATGCATCCGGAGGCAAGGGGGACTGAAGCGTCCAGATATGCCGCGCGAGAGTCTCGAACAGGTCAGCTGTCCAAACCTGGTTCAAGTCGTGGATGGTCACAACTGTGCCGTGAACCGAACCATCGGGGAAAGTCGTCTCTGGGGCAGATTCGAAGAAGTCCGCCGTCGCTTGAGTAACGTCGCCGGCCTTGACGGCAAGGTCCCAATCGACGCGAGCGCACAACTCAGTGGCGGGGTCTCGCGCGGCGACCGTCCGAACCTCGATCTTGCTTCCCAAGAACTGCGCTGACAACCGTCCGATGCCCTTTGACCCAGTCAGCGGCCGTTTGAGGCGGGGGGAGCGATCTTGGCGCTGCTTGTGAGGCGACCCGATTCGCATCCAGTAGCTTTCAAATGCGCCTTTATCCATCCCCGACCCGTTGTCCCGTATCTGAAGCCCGTCCGGGGAGGCTGCGATGACAACGTGAGTCGCATCGGCGTCATAGGCGTTCTTCACCAGTTCGGCGACGGCGATCTGGGGACGCCCCACAAGTCGTTCACCCAGTTCTCGGAAAAGAGCTGAGTCCACGGTGAAACTGAAACGGCCGGTGGCCCGAGTAAGCGCCACGTCGTCACACCTCGCCTGGAGACAGGTGGCTCCCTTCAGCGGCGCGAGCAGCCGGGCCTCGGTGAGGCACGCCACCCCAGCCACCCGCCCCGATCACAAGCGACGCTTCGATGAACCCTTTCCGCACAACTGTTCGACAGTATCCCACAGCGCGACAGCATTCAACGCGGATCGCTGGGGAGGCACCGTAGCAAACGGTTTTAGGCGTGCTGCCAACACCGCGCCGACGTCAAGAAGTATGTGACGACCTAAGCGCCACGGTCCGTTCAGCTTCGCAAGGGCCTAAGAGCCCAAATGATTTGATCCGTGCAAACTGAAGGCTGAGGGCACAAGTCGGCCGGAAATCCTGACATACCCCACGAGACCACCCTCGAGGAGGAGCCGGGATGACTGGTGACGCGGACGCGACCGCATACCTGACGGAGGCACGGCCGCCGGCGCATAGTGCGCGGCCAATGACGGGAGTGGAGCAGGCGGCGACTTCATCGGATGTCAGCGCCCTGGTCCAGGCGGCGCTGGGGGGAGACGAGGACGCCTTCTTAACGAGGTCGCCAGAGCGCTGCGCGTCGACGGGCGCGCAACGGAGGTCTGTGGCGTCAGTCTCTGCCGCCAGCCGTGGCGCGGCCCGCGTCGATAGCCTCCGTACGTCGTCGGTGCAGTGGCCAACGCCGAATGATGGCGTCAGGGCTAAGTCCGAGAAGGTGAGCGGCTGAGGTCAGCCATGGTCGGGATGGTCATTGTTCGCGGAAGAGGTCGAGCACCCGCTCGACGACGGCAACCGCTGGTCCACGGACGAGGATGCCGAGCTCCAGGTTGGGACCTGCGAGACCGGCACCGGTGACGTTGGCGCTGCCGATGTAGGCGGCCCGAGAGTCGCAGGTCAGCGCCTTCAGGTGTGCCCAAGGAGCGTCGTCCCGCAGGGCCGCGACAGACAGGTTGGCGCTCCGGCCGTCCCTCGCGATCGTCTCGCGCAGCTCGTGGAGCGCCTCCTCGGCGTGGGTCGAGCGCGTGGGGAGCAGGATCTCAAGACGCACGCCCCGGGCGGTCGCCGCTGCGAGACCATCCGCTAGGTGCGCGATACCGGCCAGATCAATGAAGGGAGCAGCGAGACGCAGTGAAGTCGTCGACTGTGTCACGAGCTGGACGAGCGTCTCGCCGGTCGTGCGGGTCAGACCGGGCGGCAGCGGCGTGTTTTCTGGCAGTGAGGCGACGAGGTCCCACGGCTCGTCGCTCGCCACCGAGCGACGTCCGAGGACCCAGGCGGCTCCCAGGTCGCAGGCGGTCTCGATCCGCGAGCCGTCAGCGTCGAAGTGGGCCCGCAGGACGTCGACCAGGTCGGGATCGAGGCCGAGGCTGACGGCCCGTCGCCGATCGGCTCGGGGAACGGTGAGGAGCCCGGCGAGGTCGCGCGCGGCGGTCCAGGGGTCGGGGGCCGCATACAGCACGCCGCCGACCAGTTCGGCGTCGTGCACGGTCAGCCTGCCCCCCGGACGAAGCCGTGCTCGCCGAAGAGCTCGGAACGGTCGAGGAAGCGGTTGAACCAGCGACAGGACGGCTCGCCGAGGTGCAGGCAGGCCATGCAGGCGCCGCCGCCGCTGCGACAGCCGGGATCGAGGGCACATCGTGACTCGCCGGCCACGAAGTCATCGAGGAAACGGTGGAGGGAGGTCTCGAAGACCGCCTGGAGGCCGCCGAGGACGAAGTCGCCACGCGAGGCGGCGTAGACCACGAAGCTGAGATGGTGGGGCAGCAGGTACTCCGCCAGCCCGTCGCGCTCGATGCCAGCGAAGGCCGCGAGCCGGCGGATGGTTCGGTGGGCATAGGAGTGAAGCAGCGACAGCACACTGCCGCCGAGCGGCTGATATTGCTCCTGCGTTGGCCAGGGGATGTCGAGGTGCTCGAGGATCGCGAGCCTCGCCGCTCGTGCATCTGGAGCCCGGGGGAGGGGATGGCCGGTCGTCGTTAGGTGGGCGTGGACCGCGAGCGGATCGAGCCGGAACAGCAGCGCCTCGGTCCTGCTGAGGGATGCGTACGCTCGGATGTGTCCCCGATCGCGGAACGGCACCAGCCGAGCGGCGCCGGGATTCATGTCCCCGCGGGTGTAGCCAAAGCCGACCGTCGCGACGGGGAAGTTGGCCAGGAGGTCGACGCTCTCGAGATGAGCGGCGCGCATGGCATCGTGATAGGCGCCCTCGTAGAGAGTGCGCAGCGGCGGCGTCGTTCCTGCCACCATCTCGCTCACCCGGGTGCGCCCTCCGCCAACGGCCGACGCCAGGCTGAGCGCCTCCTCCTGTGCCTTCTCACGGACCTGGTCCGGGAGCACGATCGGATTGGCCGCACCGGCATCGATCTCGCCGCGTTCCGCGGCTTGCCGAGCGAGGTCTTCGGCGGTCGCCTCCGAGAGCCCGGCTTGGCGGAAGCTCTCCACGAGGCCGGCCAGGGTCTGTCGGCCGGCGGTGGGGTCATCGGTGGTCATGCCGTCGACCACCCACTCCAGCGCGCGAGCGCCACCACCGCCTGATCTGAGCCGGGCGGCAGTGGCCGGGTCGGGCGGGTTGACGAGTACCGCGAACCGGGGCGAGAAGACGACGGCGGCACGGTGAACGGTGACGCTCATGCCGCCTCCGCAGTTGCACACCTGGTGCGGGAAGCCCTGGGAGATCGTGGCCCGACACTGTGGGCAGAAGAAGCGGAGTTCGCGGGCGGTTGACGTGCCGGGGAGATGCACGGCGACGGCGTTGTGGGTCCGGCAGCGTTGGAGGATCGGCTCTCGTGCTGCCCCGCACGTGTGGTACGCGACGAACTGCATCTGCGCCCGAGTTCGTCCACCGCAGGGACAGCGGTCGTCACGCGAGCGAGTGATCGTGCCGCAGGTCTTGCAGCGCCACTGCTGCGGGAAGGGTTCGACGAGCACCCCGCGATCCATGTTCAGTCTGACGATGTCGACCGCGGCCCTGGCCCGCAGCTCGGCGGTCAGCCCGTCGTCGTTCCCGGTGGCGGCCCACGGGGCGATGGCTCCGATGAGGGCCGACCGAACCGTGTCCTGGTCGAGTGCGGTCTGGACCGGGTCGACCCAGTTGGCGACGCGCCAGATGCGGCCCTCGAGATCAGCGGTCTGGCCGGGGAGGAGCCCGAAGAGGATCTGCGACGCTCCCCGTTCGACCTTCACGACCGGCCACCCCGAGAGTAGACGGGAGCCTGTTCCTCGACGTCCCGCAGGGACAGCATCGGCTTGCCCGTGGGGAAGAGGTCGTCGACCCACTGGGCGCTGCTGGCCGGGTCGTTGAGGGCACGAAAGAACTCGCGCAGGTAGGTCTGGAGGTCCTGTCTCAGGTTCTCGTCGAGTGGCCCCGTGAAGGCGAGCATCGCGACCAGTGCCGTCAGTTCCGCCGGCTCGAGGACGGGGAGCCGGGCGAAGGCCCGTCGCACCGCGGCCGGGAGAGTGAGCTGTTTGAGGTTGGCGGCGATCGCCGCCGGTTCGTGGATGCCGAAGAGGCGGGCCTGGACGAGTCCAGCAAAGGTCAGCTCCAGGACTCGCCGGCTCTTCGCCGTCACGGGCACGGGATCGATCAGGCGATCGGCGTGGGCGACGAATGACGGGAAGGTGCGGTAGACGGCGGCGTCGCGCTCGCGGCCGATCTTGTGCAGGACGATGACGAGACCGGGATGGGCGCGTCCGACTCGTGAGGTCGTCTGGATGAACTCGGCGGTGGCGAGCGGCAACCCGAGCATGACCATGACGTTGAGCCGATTGATATCGACGCCGTGGGAGAGCATCGACGACGCCGCCACGAGGTGGATGCGGTCGTAGAAGTCGGCTTCGGGGTCGGTGAGTCGGGCGAGCATCGTGCGGACCTCGTCGAGCGGCGTCCGCCCGGTGAGCGTCGCAGCGTTGACGGGGCGGGAGAGCTGGATCTGGGTGTCGAAGGAACGTGCCACCGCGTCGACGTCCTTGAGCGTCGAGCCGTAGACGACGTCCACGCCGTAGATCGAGACGAGAGCCGGGAGCAGGCCGACCCGGAGGCCGGTCTCAGCGGCGACGTCGGCCGGGTCGTCGACCGCCCGCCGGGTGACGCGCTGGAGCGTCTCGGTGAGCTGGTCGGTGGCGTACTCGAGGGTTACGCCCCTCGGCGCGACACCCGCGAAACGGCGGGCGAGGTCTTCGGTGTCCCGCGACCAGAAGGAGTGCCCCACCCGCGGGCCAGGTCGGGGGAAGGTCCGCCCCTCACGGCGATAGAGCGCCGCCACCTGTTCGTCGTGACCAGCGAGCGTCGCCGAGGAAGCGATGATCTTGGGGGTCGAGCCGTAGTGGGCCTGGAGCGCGTCGAGCAGGGCTTCGTAGTGGGCGTCGACAGCCCCGAGGCTGTCGCGCAGGAGGTGTAACTCGTCCTGCATCCGGATGGTCGGGGCGAACAGTGCCGGGTCCTGGCCGAGCGGGCCGGGTTGTGCCGAGCAGCCCGGGAAGATGCATCCCGAGGGGGATTTGCTCCTCGGTGCGTAGGTGTAGCCATGCCCCTGCTGTGGACAGCGTCCGGCCGGCGGGCCGTAGAAGCCCCGCATCGCCGCCTGCATCGCGACGCTGGCCGCCTTGTCGAGCGTGCCGAGGACGACCGTGGGCAGCGAGCGGTAGATCTCGTCGTCGACGACGCGTATCGGCAGCGGTCGGCCACCCCAGGGGCAGCAGGTCGACGTGCACACGTGGTCGAGCGCCCAGCGATGCTGATCGAAGCGCATCTCGAGCGACGTCGAGGTGCAGAAGGGGCAGCGGAGCAGGACCTGGTAGCGCCCCGGCATGTCAGCGTCGTTCGGGTCGGGTTGGCCCGGCCGAAGCTCGCGGGCGGTCGGGATCTTGTTGGGGGTTCCGTTGTTGCCGACGAAGAAACCCAGCGCGAACGGCTGACCCGCGATCCTTTCGTCGCGGCGGACCAATTCGGCTGTGGCGAGCACGTCGGCGAAGCGTTGCGTCTGCTGCAGGGAGAGCATCCGGAGCGGGAAGCGTGCCCAGGAGGTGATGCCCTCCCGTTTGCCGCGGAGGCGGTCGAAGAACGCGGCGGTGACGACGAAGAGGAGGTAGGTCTCCGTCTTGCCGCCACCGGTAGCGAACCAGAGCGTGTCGACGACCGCGCGCGGGCCGGTGGCCGAATCGTCGACGATGGAGGCGACGTTGGCGACCACGAAGCCGAGCTGGAACGCTCGCCAGGCCGAGTGGGGTACGGCGGGCGACGTCGCGAAGGCACGATTGGCGAGCCGGAAGGCGCGTCGCAGCCGCTCGTCGGCGTTGAGCAAGGCCACCCCCTGCTGGAGCCGGGCCAGCTCCTCGAAGAAGGCGCCGGCCTCCTCCGCGGCCTGGTGGCGCATGCCATCGTCCCAGCGCTCCTGGGCGGCCCTGGCTGCCAATACCCGATCCGACCAGTGGTGGTCGCCCCACTCCTCCGCCAACGCGACGAGGGCACGAAGGCTCGGCATCGGGTCGTTGGCCAGGCCCGCGAACGTGATGTCCGGCGCCGAGCCAACGTCGTCGTCCCAGTAGACGGGTCGCGGCTGGTCGTGGAGGGCGACGTCGGTAGTCTGGAACATCGTGTCCGAGACCCGGTCGACGCCACCGTTCACGCCGTACGCCGGGACTGTCCGCTCGTAGCGGAACGAGTCGGGCAGGTTGTCGAGAGTGAAGGGCTCCGTGGCCCCGACGTCGGCCGTCATCGACGCCTCGTAGAGATTGGTGTCCCAGCCGGCGAGTTCCTCCGGTGAGAGGTTGACGAGCGTGACGACGAGTTCGGGGCCATCCTTGCCGAGCTCGAGTTCGGCGTGGAACTCGCAGATCATGCCGACGGCTCCGACCGCAGCGAGCGCCGACTCGAAGTCGGCGCGACCAGCCGAGGTGACCGGACCGACGGCGGTCGGGGTGGGCAGTGCCGCGGTCACCTCGAGAGACTCGCTCTTGCGCCACTTGTCGGCGTCCGGCTGGTCGCCGCCGTCGTACTCGCTCCAAACGACGAACCGAGCCGAGCACGATACCGACCGTCCGTCCGATGCGGATGGGCGCACCCGGACTCCGACCTCGCACGGTTCTAGCCGCTCGCTGCGCTCCCCCAGCCGACTGTTCTGGACCACGATCTCGGGGGCGACGCGGCCGAGCCAGAAGCGACCCCTGGGGGCGACCGGCAGCAGCTGCATGCGATCGCCCCGAGCCTCGGCGACGACGCCGTCGAGCATCCACGTGACGAAGGTGGTGCAGTCGGCAGAACTGAGCTGATCGGTCATGTGCTCTCCAGTCGTCCCAGCAGGGTCAGTGGTACCGGGGCCTCGCAGGGGCAGACGTCGAGGACCACCGCCTCGATGACAGCGTCGCGCAGGTCGGCGATGGACAGGCCCGTCTCGGGGTCGACGTGTCGCTGGTCCTCGACGAGGGTCGAGCTTCGAGCGGCCTCGGCGAGCGCCCTGCCGGCAGCCCGGCGGAATACTCGGCGGCGCCGGACACAAGCGAACAGCTCCCCGATCTGGACATCGGTCATGTCGACGTCGAGCGCCGTACACAGTAGCCGGAGGTCGCCGAGATCGCGAGGTGCCATGATCCCGCCCTCGGTCACCCAGCTGCGCACGGCGAACGACGTCTTGTCGCAGCCGAGCTCCTTCAGCTTGCGGTGGAGGTCGGCGAAGTTGAAGCCCGACGCAGCGAATCGAGCGCGAACTCGCTGGTGGTACCGGTCGATGAGCATGCGTGCGGCGAGCAGGTCGGGCCGGTCACCCAGTCGTTCCTCCAGGGCCTCGAGCAGGCCGACTCGACCCTGCCGTCGCCCGATGAGGAGGACGTCGCCCTCATGGAGCTTGAGTGGCCGGCGGTCCTCGATCTTCGCACCCACGCGCACCTCGACGGATCGTGCCTCTTCCAGGAGCACCCGACCCCGGTCAGTGGTCACGGCAACCGCGGCGACAGCGGCCGTCCAGTCACCGTCGTCGAGCTGACGGGCGACCGAGGAGGTCGGCCCCTCGTCGCCCATGTCGAGCGGATCGAGAACGAACAGGGAGTCGAAGGCCTCGAAGGGGTCGGGTTCCGGTACGAACTCCGCACCATCGACCACCACGACCGGCGGGCGCGTGACGACGGGCGCGGGTGCCGGCGGTGGATCCGTGCCGAGCAGAGTCCGCCAGGTCCTGCCTCGCACCTCGGGGCTACCCCACCATTCCCGCGCTGCGCGTACGTTGTTCACGGCCGAGGCGCACGCTCGCCCCGAGACCTCGCCGAGGGTCAGGATCGTCACATCGGTGGACAGGCCGGACAAGATGCGATGCCAGTCCCACGGCGCCGGTTCGCCGACGACGACGGTACGCGGCCAGGTCCCCTGCCGGTGCAGACGGCCGACCGCGCACATGCTGAGCGCCCCGACGGCGCCCGCATCAGGGTCGGCTCCCAAGGCGTCGAGCAGGGCCCGCGAAGAGGTCTTCGTCTTGGTGACCACGAGCGCCACGGTGCGGTCCCTCGCCAACTCCGCCAGAGCCGATCCCAGGGGATTGCCACAGTCGAGGGCGGCGCGGAGGTCGCTGATGTCACTGGCGAGGATGGTCGCGATCTCCGCCCGGTCGCCGTCGAGGGTGCGGGCCCATGCCGTCAGTTCGGGCTCAAAGGTACTCGTGGCACGAGCCGCCCAAGGGGGAAGGCCCGCGAATCGGTCGAAACGGCTCGGTTCACATGCGAGAGAGGTCAGGGTCTGCAGATGGTGCCAGGCAGCCGAGAGGCCCCGCTCGATGTGGCGGTCGGAGCGCTCGGGGGTCAGGACCCGCAGCAGGCGCAGGTCCTCGCGCACCCGGGCCAGTGCGGCCTCGGCGTCCGGGTGACGAGCGACGGAGACGGTGACGTCGATCCCGTGGGCGATGGCCGCGAGCCGCTCGGTCGCGACGGAGAACGGGACCGTGTGATCGCGTCGGATCTCGAGGGCGTCATTCCACCGAGCGAGGTCCGAGTCGGCCCAGCCCCAGAGGAGTCGGCCATCGTGCTCGGCACGGCGGAGTCCGGGGTCGAGAGGGTCGGCGAAGACTTCCACCGACGCGTGCCCGCTGAGGACGCTGACGAGGCCCGCGAGGTGATCGACGACAAGGTAATCGACCGGCCAGCCGGCGCACGCCTGGCCGATGATGATGCCGGTGAAGCGACGTCCACCGACTGGGCTCTCGCCATCCGGGCCGGCCCGGAAGCAGGCCAGGACCTGCTCGATCGGCGCACGGTCCCCCAGCGTCGCGATCCGGAGCTGCCTCCAGACTCGCTCGGCCATGGTGGGATCGGCGGTCACCAGTCCTACGGAGTAGGAGGGAGCACCGGGGATGCCGCGGGTGGCGAGGAAACGGCTCAACAGGAGCTGAGCGGCGAGGAGCACGGCGACGCTGCCGGCGGGGGCGGGATAGACCAGGTCGACACCCTGACCCCGGCGTATTGCCAGGTCGACGAGCGCGAGAGCGGCCTCGTCGACCCAGCAGAGATCCACCCAATGTGGCCCGCGGGGGTCTTCGAGCACGAGCCTGCGGTCGCGAGCGATGGCGACGAGGCTGGCCCCGGACTCGTGCTCGAGCAGAAGGGCGTCCCACGGTGCCGTGGCCTCGCCCGTCGTGCTCATGCTAGCGATTCTCGCGGACGGCTATGACCCCGATACGGAGCGTCGTCTGATCTGGTTGCGGCGGGTCGCGGAGTCGCCCGGCGCCCTGACGTTGAGCGGCTCCCCGCTGGTGCCCCCCGCACGACGGCGACGACCTTAGCGGCCGACTCGACTGGATCGTCGTGCTCCCAGAAACGCATCACGGTCCACCCGGCCGCGGCGAGCCGTGCATCGGTGTCCGCGTCCCGTGAGCGGTTGGCGTCGAACTTCTCCTTCCACGCCTCGCCGTTGCTCTTGGGCAGGCTGCCGTGCGACGGACACCCGTGCCAGTAGCAGCCGTCGACGTACACCGCGACCCGGGCCCCCTTGAAGACGATGTCGGCGCGCCGCCGGCTTCCGTCCACGGCATGGTCGACGGCGTAGCGGAGGCCCTGACTGTCTAGCTCCGAACGCAGCAGCAGCTCCGGTTTGGTGTCTCGCCGCTTGGTGGTCCTCATCCGCTCACGGATCACCTCGCTCGACGCCGGAGGGAACGAGGTCCGGCGAGGGCGGCTCGTCGTGCCCCGGGTAGCGATGCGATCCCCCTTCTTGGGTGGGAAGAGAGCGAGCAATAGGGGCGTGCCCACGTGGACCCCGAGCAGCGGTGGCACAGCATTGCCGATCACGTGAGCCCAGGTGCCTCTCTTCTTGTCGGCACCGAGGTCGAAGAAGTCCGGCAACGTCTGGAGCCGGGCGGCCTCGTGGGGGGTGATCGTTCGGGGCTCGGCGGGATGGACGTAGCGCCCCTGGCCCGTCGAGCCGTACCCGGTGGTGATCGTCTGGGCGGGCTTGTTCCAACTCAGACGTCCGTACATCGACACGTAGCTGTGGTCGCCGCGGTGACAGACCGGCCGACGCTCGTTGGGCAGGTCGTATTCGTCGTTGTCGACGAGCCACTGCATCCGCTCCAGGTTCTCAGCGGATGCAGCACTGGGTGTGTCGGGGCCACTCGGGCCTGTGAGCCCCGTGAGATCGCCGATGGCCCATTCGACGCTACGCTCTGTGTGGTCGCAGCAAGCGATCGCCGTCCCGAGGATGGCTGCTGGGTCGACGCTCCCGTCGCGGAGGGCGAGCAACACGTGACGACGCCGACGCTGGGGCACACCCAATTCGGTGAGGTCGAGCACCGCCGTCTTGACCCCGTAGTCTGCTTTCTCGAGCACCCGACGGGCGGCAGGCACCGCGCCACGGGCGTCGTGCTGCACGGCTGGCACGTTCTCGATGATGACGGCCTGCGGATGGAGGATCTCGGCCGCCCGGGCTACCCGCACATAGAGTTCGTTTCGGACGTCGTCACGGCGGGTGTGGTTGTTGAGATCGGAGTGCCCTTGGCACGGAGGACCCGCCAGCAGGACATCGACCTTGCCGACCTCCGACGCCAGTGCCGACTCTGCTCCGGTGGCCCGCGTCCCTGGTGCCCCAGGGAAGAGCGCCTCGACGCGCCGCCGAGTGACCTTGACGCGTGGGAAGTTGAGTTCGAAGACGTCGGCGGCATCGAGGTCCAGCTCGACGGCCAGGACGATCTTGATCCCCCGACCGATCCGTTTCGCGGCCTCAGCGAAGCCAAGCGTGAGGCCGCCTCCGCCGGAGAAGAGGTCGACCACCCTCACCTTCGACCTGGGGGCCTCGTAGTCTGGCCGGCTCGTCGTCCTGATGAACTCGGCATCCTCGGCACAGACCGGGCAACCGTCCACGACCCGCAATCGTACGAGGGCGGCGTACGTCCCGGCACGATCGGGCTCGCCCGATCTCGGAGCGGCCCCGTTCCGGAGACGGTGGCCCGCCCTGACGTACGATCCCGGCATCGACAGGGACTACGAGGACAGGCTGCGGGCGGCCGCTATGCGATGGCTCGGCGAGCGGGTCACCGCCGGTGGGGGCGTCGTCTCCTACGACGAACTGGCCCAGTTCAGCTTTGAGGGCCGGCGGATCCCGCTGATGGACCCCCAGCGGGGTATCCGTAAGCCCGCCCACATGACGGCGGCATTGTCGATCCGGACGAGGTTCACGGCTCCGGGCCAGGTCCCGCCATACGAGGACACGGAGGGTCCGGACGGTTTGCTCCGCTACAAGTACCGCGGGCTCGATCCCGACCGTCCGGAGCCGGACCATCCCGAGAACGTCGCGCTGCGGCGGGCGTTCGAGCACGGGCTGCCGCTGATCTGGCTCGTGGCGGCGGCGCCCGGCGCCTACGTCCCCGTCTACCCCATCTGGATCGTGGGGGACGAACCTCGCCTGCTCCAGTTCGTGGTCGCCTTCGATGCGGCGCAGCGCCTGGTTCCGGTGGGGGACGTCGGCGACGAAGCCCAGCGGCGTTACATCGAGCGACTTACGCACCAGCGGCTGCACCAGCCGGTCTTCCGCATACGTGTGTTAACCGCGTACTCGAACCAGTGCGCAATGTGCCGCTTGCGGTACGCCTCACTCCTCGACGCCGCCCACATCCTTCCCGATGGACATCCGCGGGGCGTACCGATCGTCCCCAACGGCCTCTCCCTGTGCAAGATTCACCACGCCGCCTATGACGAGAACCTGCTCGGTGTCCGCCCCGACCTGGTCGTCGAGGTCCGACCCGATGTCCGCGACCAGCTCGACGGGCCGATGCTGCGCCACGGGCTACAGGAGATGGCCGGGATACGCCTGCTCAAACCGCGAGCCCGAGCCGCCCAGGCCGATCCGGACCGGCTTGAGGAGCGCTATGAGGCGTTCCGCCGAGCCGGGTGACGGGCGGGGTATGTGTGAAGGTGCACGAAACTGGCACGAACAACGAGCACGATAACTGGCAGTGAAGCGAGCACGAAACTGGCAGGAGTTGTCCGCACAATCAGAGGGCCCAAGACTTGGTGCCGGCCTTCGTGGGATCTAACCGCACCGGCAGGCTAGACGCGAGCGGGCCGATTGGATCGCTGCCACTCCCTGCCCGATCGAGGCTAGCTGCCTGCCCTGAGGCGGATGCGGTGGACGTGATCCGCGAGGGCCCACACGGTCTCCAGCCAGCCCTCGAGCTCGGCGGCGGTGGGCGCGAGCTCGTAGACCTGGATATGGCAGGAGCGGGTGAGGCCGTGCCATGTGGCGTGGACGCGGCCGGCGAGGTCCGGATCGCCGAGGAAGTGGGCGAGGCAGAGGAGCTGGCACTTGGCGGAGGTGTCCTCCAGGCCGGGCGCGCTGAGCCGCCAGAGGTCCTCCATGGCGGTCTCGATCGCCTGACGTGCCAGGAGAGCAGCGGCCCGCGGCCAGAGCCCAGCCGTCTCGGGGTCGTCGATGTGGATGAGGTCGCGGGCCGCCGACACCAGGGAGTGGGCGTCGGCCTCAGCGGTGGCCAACGGCACCCTCCCGCATCCTGGCGGTGAGCTGCTGGACGTTGCGGATGGTCGTCATCTGCTGCTCGCGGTCGACGGCCTCGTGGGCCCCCTTGTTGCAGATGGCGACGGCGTCGCCGGCCCAGGGCCCCTGCTGCCGGTTGAGGTAGGTCATCACCTCCCCGGCCCTCGCCTCATCCCCGAAGAAGGCCAGTGCCAGCCGCATCAGGAGGGTGGTGGCCTGGTCCCAGGCGGACTCGATCTCCTCGTAGGGCTTGCCCTCATGAGCAAGGCGGTGGGTCACCATCTCCCGGGCGGCGGCCTCCAGCGCAAGGCGGCAGAAGCCGGGCACGACGCGGTGTGTCTCAGGGGGAACGTTCTTGCTCAGCGCTACCGCACGGGCGTCCTCGATGTAACGGCGTACGGGATCGAGCGCGGTCCGGAGCTCGACCACGGACTGCTCACGCCGGGTCACCTCGATGATGGTCGCCTCCATCTCGAGACGCCGGACCGCCTCGGGCAGCCGGTCGTCGTGGGTGAGGACAACCACCTGGCGGTCCTGGGCGACGTTCCCCAGCACCCGGGCCAGCCCCTCCACCTTGACCGGGTCCATGGCCTGGACGGGGTCGTCGATGACGATGAAGCGGAAGGGGGATTCCGCCATCCGAGCACGGGGAAGAAAGAGGCTAAGCGCAAGACAGTTGAGCTCCCCCTGGCTCATGACCCCGAGGGCGCTGCCCCGCTCGCCGTCGATGGAGACGTCGAGGGTGAGGCGGCGGTGGGTGGAGGAGCCCGTGCCTTCGAGGTGGAGCTGGCCGAGTTCCACGCTGCTGCTCTGGCACAGATCCTGCCAGTGGGCCTGGACCTGATCGGCGATGGGGGCGAAGCGCTGCTCGCGCAGCTGCTCATGCGCCCCCTTGAGCCACGTCTCCGCCGCCTTCAGGCGGGGAAGCCGAACCCTCTGCGCGTCGGCTTGGTGCGCGCCGGGAAGCCACGCCGCCAGCGCGTGCCCAGCGGGGCGCCAGCGGTCCTCGCGGCGCTCCAGCTCGGCGGCCGCCGCACGTCGCACCGGGGCGACGGACTCGATGAGGGGTTCGGCGGCGCCTTCGAGGTGGGCGGCCATTTGGACCACGTCGTCGCCCTCCGGCGCCGCTCCCCAGACCGCCCAGCAGGTGAGCGCCTGGGTGGCGTCGACACCGACCTCCGCGGCCTCCCGCAGCACGGGTGGGGGCGCGGAGACCAGCTGTCGAGCCTCCCGCAGAAGCTTCTGGGCACGCTGATGGACGGCCTCGACCGAGGTGGCCTGCGCCTCCAGCTCCTGAACCCGCGCGTTGGCCTGGAGCTTCCATTGATACGTGATGACCCCGGGCGTGTTGCATACGGGACAGTCCGTTCCTTCGTGTCCGGCTCCGTGGACCTTGAGTGCCTGTCGGAGCAGGGCCGCCGTCTCGCGGGCGAGCGCGGCATCGGTGCCCCGAAACCGCTCTAGGTCGTGGCCCACCTCGCGGAGCTCGCCCACCGCGGCGGCCACTGCCTCGCGGGGGACGACGGCGAGGGTGCTCAGTTCCCGCAGACGGGTCAGGGCGCTCCGCTCCTCGACCGCCACCGGGTTGATGGAGAGAGCGCGTTCCACCGCCGGGAGGTCCCAGGGTTTCTGGCGAAGTGCCTCGGCGACGCTGCGGGCGCGCTCGTCGTCCAGGCCGTCCAGCTGCGCCAGGAGCTTCGCGGCCTGCGCCTCCTGGTCTCGGATCTGGCGCTCGGCGTCGAGCCGGGTCTCGCGGAGCAGGGTCTCGGCCGCCGCGATCTCGCCGAGACCGAGGATCTTCGCCAGGGCGTCGTACAGCTCGGAGGGGCGCCCCTCCAGGATCCGGCCCAGCTCGTTGTGAGAGAGCAGCGGTGGCCAGCTCTCCAGGGCCCGGCTCCAGCCGTTCTCCTCCAGGTCGCGGCGCTTGCCGTCGATGGTGAGAGTGGAGACGGCGACGTCGGCCTCGTTCGCCCAGCGGCGCTCGATGGTCATGATCGTGCGCCCGCCGTCGGGCCGGAACCTTCCGGTGATGCGGGGTGGACCGTGGTGGAGGTTGCGCCAGCCGTCCTGCCAGACCTTGGCTCGCTCGGTCCACCGCCGGTTCGAGCCCGTGAGGAGCATCTCCAGAGCCTCGGCGAAGGAGGACTTGCCCGAGCCGTTGCGCCCCACCACGAGTGTCAGGCCGGGGGAGGGCTCCAGGGTGAGCGTAACCGGCGGCCCGATGCCCCGGAAGCCCTCGACCTCGATGGACGCGAGGTAGGTGGCGGTGGATGGGGGGGCGGCCTGCTCCTCCTCCGGGGCGCCGGTTCCCTCTCCCTCGAGCGAGGAGCGGAACGAGTCCGCCCCGCCGAACGCCGCGAGGATCAGGTCCCCGGCGCCATCGACACTTGGAGGTGCCGCGGCGAGCCGCGTGCTGACCAGCTTCCAGAGGGTGGGATCAGGCATCCGCCAGTGAGTCTGGCAGAGGTGCTATTGGTTCCGGTGGCCGAGTCGCCCAGCGTCCGGCCGTGGCGTGCACCTACCCCACGACTGACGTGTCCGGCTCCTAGGAGTTTCGCCGCACCGTGGAGGCCACCTAGCCCTCAGACCAGCATCAGTGCGCGACCATCGCTTCATGTCTGGGGCTCTCGTACGCGTTCGTGATCATGGCGTCCAGTGCGCGCACGACAGCGTCCTCCAGCCTGATCGCTCTGCCAATCCCATCCCAGGCTGTAGCTGCGATGGCGCCCAACCGCCGCTCATCCGCGCCACTCAGGCGTGGGATGACAACATCGCCAGCGGCGGCCGGATCAAGTGCATCGATGACGCTGCCGGTCGCGGCCGCCTTGAGCTGAATTTGAACGTAGCGGCTCCGGAGCGCCAGATACAGATAGCCGGGATGCACGCCACTCCTCGGTATTGCGCGCATCACGTGATTGCTAGCCATCCACCCCGTGCGGGTCACGAACACAAATCCGGGAGATCCGAGGCCCTCCTCGGCGCGTCCGTCGCACGTGAACGTACTCCACCCACGGCCTAGCACGAACGCCCCAGGGTCCGAGAAGGAACGACCGCTTATGTACTGGAGATTGACTGGCCGCATCTGCAGGGTCTGTCTCCCGGACATTATGGGCAACCCATGTCCAGCCGGCACGTAGTACCTCTTATAGCGCCCCAGCATCACCAGTTCGGCTGCGGCCGCGAGCCGACCCCCTCCCCGCTCACTAATTTGCCTGCGGCACTCCCGCACCTGCGGGTCATAGTACGCAACATCCAGCCGGAGAGAAAGGTCTGCTGTCCGCATCGAGAACGCCCGCGCTCCGGCCGCTGCGAGATACTTACCGGGCGTTGGCTGGGGCGGTAGCCCCAAGAGCGAGTGCAACTCAAGTTCGGCTTCGTCGAGCGCGAGACGCCCAGCGTCCAGCGCGCCCTCGGCCTTGCGCATCCGATCGACGATCTTCGATCGCGCTTCTCGGTCGACCCAGGCAACCGGGATATCTCCGGCGTCGTTCGCTGATAGATGGTCAACAGTAGTTCCTGTCCGTCCACGACGGAGCAGGGCTTGGCCTGTCGGAGTCAGCAGATAAGCAAGAAGGTATAGGCCGTCGTCTGGCACGAACGGCGCAAGGCGAATGATGTCCGTCATTGCGAACCCCGCCAAGTTCTTACCGACGTAGGCAAGTGGGCCGAGGTTGCGGCCGGAGGAAGGCGTAAGAATCATGCCTGGCCTTAGGAGGTAACTCTCGTAGTCGGGCGTCGCCGCGCGCGCAACATAACGACCCGTCTCTGGGCGGAGCAGAAATGCCTCGTGCGCCTCTAGGTAACCCGCGCCCGCGGTAGCATTCGAGACCGTGACTAGCTTTGTGCGGCCCGGAACCGCTGCACCGGCCACGTCGCGCACAAGACGCACCGGGAACCCACTCGCGACAACCCGCGCCCGCGCCTTCAGGAAGTCCTCCTGGTAATGTTTGGCGTCCAGCCGCAGTTGCGGAGCAGCGATGGTTGCCAATCGGATTGTGCTAACACGAGCGCCGACATCAGAGCTGGCTGGCGAGGCGACGTCAGACACCGTGATCGATGGCCCACTGCTGGAAGAGGGGAGCGACTTCGGGTAGTTGGTCGTCAATCACTGGCACCAACTCCTCAACCATCTGTGTCGTCGGCTGGCCGCCCTCCACGGAAGCCACGACGCGAGTGCGGTGCGCGAGAATATCTGCCCCGTCAACATCGCGACAGTAGATGGTGTTGCCGCGCTTGTCGTGGCCGATCTTGTCTGCCACGCAGAAGAAGATTGGATAGTCGCGATTTGGTGTTGCCATCTCGGTCTCGCTGAGGCGTCGAAGGAAGACCATGCTCGTTTGGGTGTCGTTTCTCGGCTGGAACAGATCCCGGTGCATATCAACGACAGCGAGCAGTTGGGCGTTGTCGAGTATCCATTGCCGGACATAGCCGAGAGGCGGGTTGTTCAAGATGCCATTGGGAATGACCATTGCCATCTTGCCGGTGCCTGGCTTGAGGAACTTCACGGCCCGCTCGATGAAAAGAATCTCAGGGGGCTGGCTGCCCTGTAGCACTGGAGTGAGGTCGGAGTTCAGGCGCTTCGTCCATCGCCGGTCGGAGTCGTTCCAATCCCACTGAGCAGCAAGGTCGTACTGCTGAAGAACCTCTGGGCTGTCGATGCGGATATTCGCACCAAAAGGAGGATTAGTAAAGAGGTAGTCGAAGGAACCGAGGGATGCTAGCGTCCGTGCGTCGTCGGCCCACGTAATCGGATCTCGAAGGCTGTCGGCCTGAGCGAGTCCGCCAGAGCCGTCGTTGTTCAGAACCATGTTCATCTTAGCCGCACGCGCCAGATTTGGATTGATGTCCAATCCAACAACTGAGGCGGAAAGGTAGTCGCGGGTCGCTTGATAGAGGTGAGCGAGTTCTTCGGGTGTTGGGTTTGCTGGGTCGCGCCAGCGAGCGCGCATTACATTCTGGTATCTGTCTAGGACGAGGTGCATCGCTGTGACAAGAAAGCCGCCGGTGCCGCACGCCGGATCGATGATCCTGGCAGGTGGCTCTGGACTGAGTACGTGAACCGCCATGCGGCAAGCGTTACGAGGGGTGAAGAATTCGCCGCGGTCGCCCCGCAGATTCGAGCCGACGATCTCTTCGTAGGCGACGCCCTTCACGTCGACCTGGGAGTCGAGAAGGGAGAATCCCTGAAGTTGCGCGGCCACGTAGGCTAGGACGGTGCGATTGAGGTCAATCGCATCCGTGGGCTTGAAGATCGTGGTGAACTTCTTGCGCACGTCGTCGAACAGCGAATCCAGCCTTTTCTTGCACTTGAGTTGACCACTCGCAGAACGCTGCTCTTTGTTCGCCACGTAGAACTGTAGGGGGTTGAGCGAGCGCTCGTCTTCGATCTTGCAGAAGATGACTTTGAGCAGCTCCCAGAAGGCTTCTGACTTCTGAAGCCCCTGATTGCCGCTGATGTAGTTGTGACATCTCTTGAAGGCGAGCATGAGGTTGTCACCAGCAGCTGGTCTCAGCTGCAGGCGATCTGGAACATCGTCGTCCTTCAGCTCGTTGCCCTTGGTTGGAATGTCGACGATCTCGACGAACTCCACCTTCCCACTGTCCGCAGTCCGACGGTAGCAAAGCCTCTCATCGCTGCCATTGGTCCACATGCCGAACCGACAATTGACAGATGCGGCCATGTAGGACTTCAGTTGCTCCACGCCCTCCTTCTTATCGTGGGGCGAGACGCCAGCCTTCTTGCACTCGATGATAGCGAGAACATTCTCCTGGGTGGTAGGTTGGCCTTCGTAGAAGAGGGCAAGGTCAACTGCTTTACGCGCCGAGCCGACCTTCACGCGATACTCGACGGCAATCTCCGCCGGGGGGTATCGATACTCGTGCACCAAACTACGCTCAACGAGCTGACGCACATACTCCTCAGGCGTCTTGTTCCGGAGAGTCCTGTCAATGAAGTCGACCACCTTGCCATCAGGGACAGTAGTCGGCAGGGCTTCGGACGATCCGGTAGGGAGGAGTGGAGGCTCCGTCGTGGGCACGTCCTCGTCCGGCTCGGGACTTACGGACAGTTCCTCGGGATCAGCAGTTTCAGACATTGACCTGCGCCCCTTGCGTAGTTGGGTACCTTCGGCGGCCGAAGTATCCTCCGTACATTAGCGGTCGAGGAGGCAGGCAGGGTGACCCACACACATCCCGCTGTCGTTGCGTGAAGGGTGGGGCAGCTGCCCTCCGGTGTGTGCCGGTCCGGGCCCAGCCACGGCTCGTGGACGGGCGTCCTATGCCGGGTTGAACCGATCGCGGCGTCTGCGTGGAAATCCTTGCTTGGTACCGACAGGCAGTTGACGGCCGAACGTCAGAGAATGCCTGCTGATGAACCGGATTGATGGCCGCCTGGTCCTGAGCCCCTCCGATCTCGTCGGTGGGCTGACCTGTGAGCACCTCACCCAGCTGGAGCTCGCTGTCACCCGCGGGGCGTTACGGCGGCCGGTGCGGGTGGATCCAGAACTCGACCTCCTGGCTCGGCGGGGCGAGGCGCATGAGAGGGCCCAGCTCTTGCAGCTCGGCGCGGCACGGGGTTGGGTTGCGGAGATTCCGGACCATGAGGAGACTCTGGCAGGCCTCCAGGCGGCGGAGGCGGCGACGCTCGCTGCGATGCGGGCAGGTGCCGACGTCATCTACCAGGCGGCGTTCTTCGACGGTACCTGGCGGGGCCTGGCGGACTTCCTCCTCCGAGTCGAGGTGCCGAGCGACCTCGGCTCCTGGTCCTATGAGGTGGCCGACGCCAAGTTGGCCCGTTCGGTCAGGGTGGCGGCACTGCTCCAGATGTGCGAGTACTCCCTCCAGGTCGAGCGGCTCCAGGGTCGTCCGCCCGAGCGGATGCACGTCCTTCTGGGCGATGGGACTCAGGAGAGCCACCGCGTCGCCGACTTCGCCGCCTATCACCGTTCGGTGCGGCGCCAGTTGGAGGAGGTCGCCGCCGCTCCGCCCCTCGTCACGTATCCGGAGCCCGTCGAGCACTGCGGGGTATGCCGCTGGCGCGACCAATGCGACGCCCAGCGTCGAGCCGATGACCACCTCTCTCTCGTTGCAGGCATGCGCCGCGACCAGACCCGTCACCTCGTCGCCGCGGGCATCCCGACGATGGCGGCGCTGGCACGCGCACCGGAGACGCCGGCCCCCGACATCGGAGAGGCCACCTGGCACCGACTGCGCCAGCAGGCCCGGCTCCAGGTGGCGGAGCGGACCGCAAGGACTCCCGCTTACGAGCTGCTCCCCCTCCTTGGGCCGGGCCTCGGCCTGGCGGCGCTGCCTCCGCCCTCCCGGGACGACCTCTTCTTCGACATGGAGGGCGACCCCTTCGTCGTCGAGGGGGGCCTTGAGTACCTGTTCGGGGTCACTGACGTGGCAGGCGGGGCACCCCAGTACCACGCCTTCTGGGCCCACGACCGAGTCGAGGAGAAAGCCGCGTTCGAAGCGCTGGTCGACTTCGCCATCGAGCGGCTCGACCGCGATCCGGACCTCCACGTCTACCACTACGCGAGCTACGAGCCGGCGGCGCTCAAGCGGCTCATGGGACGCCACGCCACCCGCGAGGACGAGGTCGATCGGCTGCTCCGGGGTGGGGTGCTGGTCGATCTCTATCAGGTCGTCCGGCAGGGGGTGCGGGTCTCCCGCGAGAGTTACTCTCTGAAGAGCCTCGAGGCCTTCTACATGGCCAAGCGGGGCGAGGAGATCGCCGACGCCGCCGGCAGCATCGTCGCCTACGAGCAGTGGTTGGAGGCTCGTGAGCAGTCGCTCCTCGACGCCATCGCCGCCTACAACGAGCGCGACTGTGAGTCGACGCGGCTGCTGCGCGACTGGCTGGAGGCGAGGCGGGAGGAGCTGGCGGTCCAGACCGGATCTCCCGTTCCACGGCCGCCCGTGCGGGAGGGCCTGCCATCCGCGGCTCTGGCCCAGGCGGCGGCCGACACCGAAGCGTTGGCGGCGGCTCTGACGGCGGGGCTGTCCGAGGAACGATCGGTGCGGACGAACGAGGAGCAGGCTCGCTGGCTGCTGGCTCAGCTCCTGGAGTGGCATCGCCGTGAGGACAAGTCAGGGTGGTGGGCCTACTACACCCGCTGCGCCATGACCGACGAGGAGCTCGTCGAGGATTCGGAGGCGATCGGGGCCATCAACCATCTCGGCGAGGTTCGTTTGGAGAAGCGGAGCACGGTCCATCGGTACGCCTTCGACCCAGCCCAGGATCACAAGTTGGACATTGGCGACACGCCACACGACCCCAGGACGGGCCGGGCCGCCGGTGAGATCGTCGCCATCGAGCATGACCGGGGCGTCCTCGAGCTCAAGCGAGGGCCGTCGCATGCCCGCGCGGAGCAGCCAACGTCCCTGATCCCCCAGTCGCCGATCAGCACGACGGCGAAACGGCAGGCACTGCAACGGGTCGCAGCCTGGGTCGCCGACAACGGGATAGGCGGACCGGGGAGGTACTCGGCGATCCGCGACCTCATCGTGGGTGACGCGCCGCGGCTGCGGGAGGGCGGGACGAATGGGACGCTGGCGTCCCCCGGCGAGGATCCGGTTGCGGCCACGTGTCGGCTGGTCGCTGACCTCGAGGGCTCCTATCTGGCCGTGCAGGGTCCTCCTGGGTGCGGCAAGACCCACACGGGTGCCCATGCGGTCGTTGACCTGGTCGCCCACGGGCGGCGGGTCGGGGTATCGGCGATGACCCACCGAGCCATCGGCAACCTCCTGGAGAAGGTCTGCGAAATCGCCGAGGAAACAGGGCGGCCAGTGCGGATCCTGCAGAGATGCGGAGAGGGCCAGGAGTCCAGGGCACTTGGAGCTCACCGCGCGGCCGACAATGCCGCGGTCGCTGCCGCCCTTGCAGCAGGTCAGGTCGACGTCGTCGCCGGAACCTCGTGGCTCTTCGCCGACGCACGCTTCGACAGCTGCTTTGACGTGCTCGTCATCGACGAAGCGGGTCAGATGTCGCTGGCTGATGCCTGTGCAGCGGGCACGGCGGCGCACAACCTGGTCCTCCTGGGCGACCCCCAGCAGCTCGCCCAGCCAGCCCAGGGCGTCCACCCGGAGGGGGCGGAGGTGTCGGCCCTTGGGCATGTGCTCGGAGGCAGAGACACGATCGCTCCGGACCGCGGCGTCTTCCTTCCCACGACTTGGCGAATGCATCCGGCGGTCTGCGGATTCGTCTCCACCGCCTTCTACGACGGCCGGCTGACCTCGGATCCCTCTTGCTCGGGCCGCCGGCTCGTCGGGTGGGGCGATCGCGAGGGCGTGGGCCTGCGCCGTATGGCGGTCGAACACACGGGGAATCGCACCTGGTCGGCGGAGGAGGTGGCGGAGGTGCGGCGCCTTGTCGACGGTCTCCAAAGGGCGACCTGGATGGACGGCGCGGCAGCTGAGCGCTCGATCGCCCTCGCCGACATCCTGGTGGTCGCCCCTTACAACGCCCAGGTTCAGCGCCTGCGTGCCGCCCTCCCGGTTGGGGCCCGGATCGGCACGGTCGACAAGTTCCAGGGCCAGCAGGCTGCCGTGACCATCTACTCGATGACCACGTCGAGCGCGGAAGATTTGCCGCGCAACCTGGAGTTCCTCTTCAGCCGCAACCGGCTCAACGTGGCCGTCTCTCGTGCCCAGGCACTCTCGATCGTCGTTCTGTCGCCCCACTTGCTCCGAGCCCGCTGCCGGACCCCGGAGCAGCTCCGGCTCGTCAACACCGTCTGCTCCTACGTTGAGAGTGCGCACGAAGTGGCAGGCGAGCTTTGGGGGATCGCAGGGCAGGCCGAGGGCCATGGCGCGTGATCCCTGCCGCTGACGGACTTGAGCCGGCTGGGAGTTGCCCTGTGGGCTGAACGCGATGGCCGCGGGCCTGGCCGCGACGGCACGTGACGGCGATCAGGGCCGACGGCGGCGCGGCACGTCCCTGGGAGGTACCCCCCAGCACGGTGACCAAAGCGCGCGCAGGGCAAGATATCGAGCCAGAGCTTCCTTCTCTGCGATGTCCGCCTGCGACTGAGCGGATGGGACGTCGTTCCGGTCGGGGTTGGGTGCCGCGTCGCTCTTCGGGGATTCGCCGTGGAGCGGTATCGGGCTGATCATCGGCTACCTCCTCTGTTGCTTCCTCGTGGAGGACGAGCAGAGCCTGCCGCGCGACCGCGACAGATGACTGTCGCCGTGAGCGGGTCGTCATTCAGGCGGTCGCCCTCCCGGGTCGGAGGACCGTTTCCGGCAGCTCCATCGAGGCGCGGACGACCGAGACCTCGAGCAGGTTGCCGTCCAGCTGAACCGCGTGTGCGACATGATCGGCGCCGGGCGCTTCCGCCAGAGCCTGCCGGATCATCCGCAGGGACGTCGCATCCGAGGGGGGCGTGTCTCTCGGCGTCGCTTCGGCGAGAGGACCGGTCAGGTGGATGGCCAGGAGGGTCGAGCCGTAGAAGAGCGCCCAGCCGTCCCCGCTCCCCTCCGCCCGGCGGCCGGTGGGGTGCCGATACGCCTCCCATAGGGTGGTACGGGCGATGGAGCGGAGCCCAGGGCGGTCACTTGTCGCCAGGAGGAGAAGCGCCAGCGGCGCCGGCTGCAGCTGCCCCGCGAGACGCGCACGGCCCTGGTCCCACCAGCGGGGAGATACCGCCGCAACGGGGACGACGACGGTCTCGCCGGGCCGGAGCGGTGTGCTCACGGTCACGACGCGATCGGCCATGCCCCCGACGAGCAGCTGGCCGAACTGGGCGGCGCCGGTGAAACGGGCGTGGTTGGTGACCGCGACAAGCGTGGGGTCCGGCGGCACCAGTTCCCGGTAGACGAGGCCTGAAGACGCCAGCGGCGGGGGGCCCACGGTCCCGACGGTGAGCCGGACGACGGTCAGTCCGAAAGCGCCCAGGCGTGGGGGGCCCGCGATGGCGGTGGCCAGGGCGCGAGAGACGAGGAGGCGGACGGATTGCGGCAACGTGGATCGTTCCTCGTGCGGGCTCCCGATGAGGCGCTCGCCCTCCAGCCTGTCGCCAGAGGGCGACAGGTGTCAGTCGCCCGAGTACGTCCTCGCCCCAGCGGCCATCGATTCGGCGACGTGCTGGCGGAGCGAGGGCGGAGCCATAACCTCGACCTGGGCTCCCCAGCCGAGGACCCAGGGACGCATCTCCACCTCGCTGGCCACGGTGAGCCGGAACTCGACCCCGCCATCCCCGAGATCGGTCAGCTGAGCGGTGGGGTGCCAGAACGATTGCCGCACTCGGGCGGCTGCCTCCGGGGCGAAGCGGAGCACGACCTCGTCGTGACCCTCCGCCTGCCAGATCCCCCAGGAGCCGGACACCAGGGCGTCGACATCGAAGTCGGCGGGCGGCTCGAACCGCTCACGGACCACCCGGGCGTGGGAGATCCGGTCGAGCCGGAAGAGGCGGACAGTGGCCGACGCCTCGTCGTGGGCGAAGACGTAGATGGTCCGGCTCTCGGAGCGCGGCTCGAGGAAGTAGGGGTGGACGACCCGGCGCGAGCCGTGCCCCCGAGCGTCGGTGTAGTCGATCTCCAGCTTCAATTGGCCCGCGAAGGCCTCGACCACCGTTCTGCGGAGCTGGAGCGCGAGGGGATCCTCCGGACGCTTCTCGACCGTCTCGATGAAGCGGCCGAGCAGGTGGGTGACAGTCGGGACCTTGAGGGCGGCAGCCAGCCGGGCCATGGCCCCCACCAGGGCGGGGTCGCGGTCGGGGTAGAGCTGCTGGAGCAGCCGGACGGCGATGAGCAGGGCCGTCGCCTGGTCACGATCGAGCTGGAGGGGCGGGAGCAGGGTTCCCTCGCCGAGCTTGTAGCGGCCGTCGATCGCGACGATGTCGAGGCCAACGTCGGCGCGGAGCTGGCGGATGTAACGCTGGGCAGAGCGGACGTCGACCTCGAAGGCCTCGGCGAGTTCGGCCGTAGTGAGGCCGACCCGGGTGCTGCCCAGGCGGTCCAGGAGGCCCATCACTCGGATGAACTTCTCGCCGGTCGAGTAGCCGGATCTGGCAGGCATGGCGCTCGCAGCCTACCCCTCCCGAGGCAGCGACGGGGTGCGTCTGCCACAGCCGCTGCCTCGGGCGACAGAGAGGTGTCGCGATCGCTCGCGAGTGTTCGGGTAACGCCCGGGCCCGACCGGCCGTTATCCCATGGAGGAGGACGTCCAGATGACCAGCACGCCCCTGGCAATCGTGGCCGCGGCTCTGGCGGCGGGGTTGCTTGCCGGCTGCGACCTCACGGGGGGTGCCACCGCGCCCCCCGTCGGCACCCCGGCAGCCTCGGCGAGCCCAACACCGGATGTCGCCTCAGGCGTCACCCCCACGCCCGCCGCGGCGTCCTCCGAGGTCGTCCCCGTCATCGAGTGCCCGACCACCTATGGGATTCCCAACCCCGGGCCCTCGGGCACCGGCTACCCCAGCACCATCGCCTTGAACGTGGCGCCCGCTGTGGCAGAGCAGCTCTCCGCCTATTCGGACGACTACCGCGACCTGACGCCCGTCCTCGGGCCACGGGGTTGGAGCTGCAGCGTGTCGGTTGGGGCCGATGGGAGCACCGGGGTGGTGGTCTTCCCTTCCACCGCGAGCACGCCCGCCCCGGAGTCGGACAGCCAGATCGGCCCACCCCTGGTTTCGGCCCACAGCGATTCGGCCTGCATGGGCTGCATCTACCAGACCGTCTGCCCCTTCGTCCCGGATGCCGCGCAGCAACTCGGCTATCAGGGCTGGGCATGCTCCACCAGTCCCCCAGCGCAGGAGACGGTGACGTTTGAGAACGGCTCTCCAACGACCAGTGCCGACGCGGACATCCAGGATGTCATCGAGTTCACGGACGCGCCCGGCATTTCGGGTGACGCCGGCGGATCCGGGGGGGCGGATGCAGCGCAGGGGGTGGTCCTGTACGACAGCTTCTCTGGGTCCGGAACCGTGGGTCAGTCCACCTACGCCTCCCAGGAGAGCTGCGCTCTTCCGGCCTCCGATCAGGCCCTCTGCCCCGTCATCATCGGGGACTTCGTGATGCGCGCGTGGTTGATGGGGGAACCATGATCGGGACAGTAGGCGCGTCAGTCCGCACTCAGCCGAGCCCCGGCCCGGGCCCCGCACGACGTCCCGACTGACACGGTTGTGGCCGCCGCGAGCCCGGCCATGGCCCTCTGTTCGGCGCTGGCGACAGGCACTCGTCGCCGATCCACCAGACCATGGCATGTATGAGCGACGCGACCGAATTCCTCCCGCCCGGGCTGCCCCGCGGCGGCGCCTGGCCGAGCCATGTGGCGACTTACGAGACGGGCGACCCCGGCGAGGAAGCGTTCTCCATGGAGGTCTTCCACGCCACCTCGGCGGCGCGCGGCTATCGAGCTGCGGAGACACAGAGCCGGAGCGTCAGCGAGGAGACCACAGAGAGGGTCAGGGCGGCGGCTGGGGCGCTGCTCTTCGAGACGCACCGAGAGCACCAGGAGACCGTCGTCCTCGATTGGGACGACTGCTGTCTGCACCTCAAACTCGATCGCAGCCCGACGGCGAACAGTTGGCTCAGGGTCTACGCCGCCGGACGCGAGATCGCGAGCGTCCGTAAGGTCCTGGACCACGTCCAGGAGCTGATGCCCACCGCACCTCCCGATGCGGACGACGGATGCATCGACGTTCGGTTCTGGATGGGCGGTCCTCATGAGAACGCAGTGCGGATCGAGCGACGTCTGACCGCGCCGCGCTGGCAGGAGGTGAGCGCCAACTACGCGGCGACCACACGGCGCGAGCTCGAGGCCGCCATGTCCGACCTCGATACTTTGGCCGGACGCGGTCGGGTGCTCCTCTGGCATGGCCCGCCGGGCACCGGCAAGACGTTCGCGGTGCGCGCGCTGGCCCGTGAGCATCGGAGCATCGCCACCATCGACTGCATCGTCGAGCCGGAGCTCTTCTTCAGCAAGGGCGCCCACTACCTCACCCAGCTCATGGAAGAGGAGGACGATCCGGAGGACCAGAGATGGCATGTCCTGATCGTGGAGGACGCTGACGAGCTGATCTCCGCCGACGCCAAGCTCCGATCCGGGCAGGGGCTGTCGCGCCTCCTCAACCTGGCCGACGGGCTCTTCGGACAGGCCATCCGGGTGCTCGTGGTCGTCACCACCAACGAGCCGATGACCAGCTTCCATCCCGCCATCGTTCGGCCGGGACGCTGCGGCTCCCTGGTCAGCTTCCAGAAATTCGCCGTCGACGAAGCCCAGGAGTGGCTCCACCGCGCCGGGAGCCGCGAGCCGGTGAGCGGGCCGGCCACCCTGGCCGAGCTGTACGCGAGGATCGCCGGCGCCGCGCCCCTCCGATCGGGTCACGAGGTGGGCTTCCATGTGCCCACGCCCGACCAACGTGAGCGGGATGGGACACCGACTCGCCCTGCCCCGGATCCTCGAGTGAGGGCAGGTGGCGATCGGCCGACGAGGGAGAAGTACGGCATCAGTGACGAGGAGGCGGAGCGTCTCGCCGACCTCTGCGAGCGCCTGGGGCCTGAGGACTTCACACGCGTGCGACCGGGTCCGGCGGCGCCACGCGGGCGGCGGACGAAGTGAGCTCGACGTGGTGCCGCTGGGCTGGACGAAACCGCTCTGAGAAAGTGGGACCGTTGGGGTGATCGCGTTCGAGCAGTACGGGACCGTGATCGCGTGGGCAAACCAGCGGCATCCAGAGTGGCGGCGAGGCCAGACGGCCGTGAACGTGCTCACTGCGCTGCGCCCTGATCTCGAAGTGGGGGTGTGCGCGACACCGCTCGACCCCTTCTACCAGGACGAGAGGCTCGAGGCCTTCCTGAGCTACATCGAGGAACACTGGGAGACCGGCGATCTCTGATCGGCGTCAGGCGGATGGCGGTCCCCGGGTCCGAGTGGCGGACCGTCGAAGCCTCTAACGAAGGTGGTACAGACAGAGGACGGCGGCCCAGCCGGAGGGCAACTCCTGAGGCGGCGTCACGTCGAACTGCTCGCCGTAACGCACCACCATGCCCAGCATGTAACGGGCGTGCCAGTAGGCCTCGAGCATGGGGCCCGTGTGGACTGGCCAGTCCTTGTTGTGAGTCCGCTCGAAGTTCCGGCCGGTGCCCTCCTCGACGATGGTCATGAACCAGCCGTCGAGCCGACGGTCCGGGAGGAGGCCTTTCAGGGCCGTCACGATCCGCTCGGTGAGGAGCTGGATCGAGTACACCTTGAAGCTCTGATGGTAGAAGCGGTACACGAGGTCCTCGGAGCCCCAGTGGTCATCACACTCTTCCAGCAGAGTTCGGAGGTCGGCCATCTGCGCCTTGATGTTGCGCAGTAGTGTCTCTTCCCCGGCGCGTTGCTCGTCGGCCATTGCGGTGATCCTCCGGGGAGAGAGGTGATGAGCCGGCCGGTCACGACCGGCGAGGCATGCAGGCTACCCTGGCCGAGCGACAAGGGCATGTCGCTCGCGAGTTGTCCCCGGCTCCGCTCAGCCGCGACAGGCAGGTGTCGGGACGATCTCTCACCGTCTCGCTCATGGGCGATGAACCTGCGGTGCAGCGGACCAGGGAGGAGGGGAGATGAGGAGAGCCATCGTCACCAGCGCCGTGCTGGGGATAGGCCTGACGGTCGCCCTCGTCGTCTACGCCGGCGGTCAGCAGGGGCAGCCGCCCAGTGTGGGGACATTGCCTCCCATGTTCGCGCCACAGCAGACGCCGAGTTCGACATCCGCCCCCACCCCTGCCGCCGTCCGCGTCGTGACTCCAACGCCGGCGCCAGCGGTGGCGTCGCCGCCTGCCCTCAGCTCACTCACGACTGCCAGTCCCACGCCCAGCGCGATCGCCACCCCGGCGCCTCTCCCCATCTGCGCACCGGGGACCCACTGGTCGCCCGGGGATCCATGCCAGGAGTCGCCTACAGCGGAGTGGGTGGATGCGGCGCCGTATCCGCTCGCGCCGGCCGTGGTGGCGGCCACCGCCGACATGGTGACGAGCCTGGCCCCGGTGGCGGGGTGGAATCCATCCGAGCCGGCCGTCGACTCCTTCACCCAGGAGTGCCAGCCGGACGGCGAGACCGTGATCACCCCGTCCGAGTTCACCTGGGCCTGGGACACCCTTTACGTGGACCTGAACCTGGACAACGACAACCCCGATCAGTCGTACTACCAGCCGTGGGTCGAGGACTGGGCGCGTGCTCTCAACGACCTGCGGGTGGAGTGCTCCAACCCGCAGTACCAACTCTCAGCGGACGAGATTGCCACAGCGGACCACACCACGTTCCAGGCGGAGATCGCGGCGGACATCGCCAGCTTCCAGAGCGCCGAGCAGATTCACGCCGAATGGCGGGCGTCCGAGGGGTCGACGGACACCTGGGACCAGGAGTGGGCCGACGCTTACCTGGAGCTGGTCGCCCTCTTCCAGTTCTTCCAGTCATGAGCGATCGGGAGACCGGCGCAACCGGCGGCGCTGCGACGCCAGAGGCGACGACGATGGTCTCCGCCGCGATCCCCGAGCACCTCTACGCGCGCATTCAGGCGTTCAAGCCGGTGGTGGAGATGGTGCTCGAGGAGCCGATCTCGGAGGAGGACTACGTCACCCTGCTGCTCGATCGCGCACTCCCGCTGATGCTCGCCGAGCTCATCCCCCACGACGCCTCGGTGCTGCTGCAGACGCTCGACGGGCTCGCCGCCCGGCATCCCACGGCGATCTATGGCTACGTGGCGGAGATGCTGGGCACCGGCGCGGGGAAGTTGGATCGGGAGGCCATCCGCGGCCGGATCGGCTTCCGTCCACCAGAGAGGTGACGAATCGAATGACATCGAAGCGACGAAGCCGGGTGCGTCCGTTGCGAACGCCCGTTTGCTATATGATCAGTTCCCGTCCAACCACCAGTAATCGACAATCGTCACGATGATACGGTTGCCAATGGTCGCACAGAGACCGCGTGACACCATGCAACGACGAGCGACCCCGACCACAATCGCGATCCGCCTGCGCCTGTTCGGCGGTTCGTATGCTCCGCTGCTCCTGATGCTGGCCCTGAGATTTGACGGGCTGGTGCTTCGAGTGACGATCGCTGCCGTGGGAGTCCTATTCCTGGGAGACACCGCTCGTCTCGTTCTGTGGCTGCCCCGGCGAGTGCAGCCGGCGCCGTTTCTCGTCACGGAGGTGAAGGACCATGGGTCGCAGGTGGCGGGCTATCTGGCCACTTATCTCCTGCCTCTTCTCGTGGTCCCGACTCCGACAGTTACGGACCTCCTGGCCTACGGCATGTTCCTCGCCGTGGTTGCAGTTGTCTACGTGCGCTCCGAGATGCTGGACATCAACCCCACCCTCTACATCCTCGGACTCCGGGTACTGGAGGTCGTCACGGCTGAGGGGTGGGCCGGCTGCGCCATCGTGAAGTCGGGACTTGCGCCGGGCGACACTCTTCGCGGCGTCCATGTGGATGACTCTCTCCTCGTGCAGGTTCGCTCGTGACGTCCGCTGCTCCGCCCACGTGGACGTTCGATCCAAAGGCCCTGGATCTCGCCGGTGACCTCACCTTTGTGGTTGCTCGGCGATCGGGGGCGTCGCTCCAGGGGTTCAAGGTTGAGGTGGCCGACGAGGCTGCAGAGGCGATACGCGCCGTCTGCGTGGCAACAGTTGAACGTCTCGGCGCGATGCAGCGGAGGGAGTACGAGCCGAGTATCGCCATCGAAACCGGTATGGAGTACCTAGCCGTCCCCGACGAGCACCTCCGGCGGTCGCCGGTCCCCCGCCGGTCTCCCGCGGGTACATCCGCCCAGGGCGCTGCGGGCGTCGAGTCAGGCACACCTTCCGGCGTGGTTGCTATCGAGGCGGATCCTCAAGTCCGCGCACTCCTCCGTGATGCCTCCGGGCTCGCCCTGCTGGCGGCCCCCAATCTTCGGCGGCTCCACTTCCAGTTCTATGCAGCCGTTCTCGGAAGCGATCCGCGCCAGCGGATTGCCTTCGTTCGCAAGAGGAATCCGGCTTCGGTTGTCGCGTCGGGGCACCTCGTCTTCGCGCTCGGTAATCGCCTCACCCGCGTGACCGACCCACTGCTGCTCCTGGACGATCATTTCGACTTGATCGTCCTCGATGGCGGTATCGTCGTTCTGAATCAACGAACGTTCGACCTTCTCTTCCGAGACAGTGAGGCACTCGCTGAGCGCTACCCCGCTTACGCGGAGGCGTTCAGTGCTCTCGGGCTGGGTGGTGAGCAGGTGGCGATGCTCATCGAGCATTGTCGCCGCGATATCCGGTTCGCCGGTCGCCTGCGTCAGATCTTTGAGAGCGGGCATCTCGCTGCCAACAAGATCACGCTTGCGGATGTGGAGGCTCAAATAGAGCGGCTCGGCTTGGATCGTGCGCGATTCTTGACCGATGGAAAGTTGGACTTCAGCGGGTCCGATGCGGCGGCGCTGTTGAAACTGTTGAACGACGACCTCTTCGTAGGGGATCTGAGCGCCGTGACGTATGAAGCCGGGAGCAAGTCCCGGCCCTCGTAGCTGCGCAAATGGGGGTCGAGACCGCAGCTGCGGATTCGACCCAGACGGCGGCGTGGTGGTGGAACGCCCACGAGCCGGAGCCGTAGGTCGGCGTGGGGATGGGTGCGGTCGAGGTGCGCGTCCCGGATGTCACCAAGTCCACCGAGTGAGGGGTCGGCGGAGGAGGTGGGCGACGCCCTCCTATAGCCCCCTGCCCTCCATCGCCTCGTAGGCCGCTCGCCGCTGCCGGTCGGTGATCTTGGTGTAGCCGGCGACCGAGCCCAGGCCGCGGTGTCCCAGGGTCTCGGCGGTGAGCCGGGCGTCCCCGATCGTCTCCTGGAGCAGGGTGCCCAGGGTGTGACGCAGCTGGTGGGGGTGGAAGGGGGAGATGGAGAGTTCGCGGGCGACCCGGCGGCAGATGTGCCGAGCCCCGTTGGCCGTGAGCCGGTTGTCCGGGGTGCCTTTGGAGGCGGGCTGGAAGCTGACGAAGAGGGCGGGGGAGGGATCCTCCCCGCGGGCGGCGAGGTAGGCGCGCATGGCCCGGCGGGCCCGCTCGGTGACCATGACCACCCGCTCGCGGTCGCCCTTGCCGCGGACGGTGACCCGGTCGCGGCGCCAGTCGGCCCGGTCGAGGGCGAGCGCCTCGGAGATCCGGCAGCCGGTGGAGAGGAGGAAGGCCATGAGCGCCCGGTCGCGCCTCTCCGCCACGGTCCCGGCCGGGAGGGCCTGGAGGAGGAGGTCGCGGGCGTTGGCCTCCAGGGGCTTGGGGAGCCGCTCGGGAAGGCGCGGGAGGTCGATGGTCGTGCCCAGGTCACCGGGGAGCCACTCCTCGCGGGCGGCGAAGCGCAGGAAGCTGCGCAGCGACACCAGGCGGCGGGTCCGGGTGGCCACCCCCAGGGGCCGGGCCGTGCCCCGGCGGTGCTGAACGGTCAGCCCGGCGAGGTGGCGCTGGTAGGCGCGGAGCAGGTCGCGGTCCAGGTCGGCGACGTCGGGGACGCCCTGGTCTTGGCCGGCGAAACGGGCGAAGCCCTCCAGGTCCCGGCGGTACTCGCGGATGGTGCCGGGGCTGCGGTGGCGGTCGAGCTCCTGCCAGCTGAGGAACTCCTCGATCGCCTGGGAGAGGGGGATGCCGGCGGACATGGCCGCCAGGATACGCCTAACTAGAGAAAATCATCGTTTTAGTTAGTTAGACTTTAGAGGGATCGGAAGGTCGCTGAGACCGGTCGCCTGACGGAGAAAGCTCGCGACAACGTCGTCGGTAGCGACCGGCCCGAGGTGGCGGCGGCCGGCGGTGGGTCGCCCCCTTTCTTCGGCCGCCCCCCATGATCACCTCGCGCCAAGCGGCCCTCTTGCGGTGACTGTCGGAAGCCCCGCCACGACGGCATAGCACTGCAAAACGCAGACGAGTGCCTGGGGGGTGCAGCTGGCCTTGCGCATCAGACCGTGAGCGGTACGATCGCGCAGGTGCAGCCCGCGCGGCTCCTCCAGCACGAGGCGGAACAGGAACGCGTCGTCCTCACTGATCACGGCGTCGGACGCGAGCCCCGCCAGGATGCTGCCCAGCGAGATCTCCTCGGTGACGGCGGGGTCGGAGGGGTTGATGCGCCCGGGGTCGTGTCCGCTCATCTGCAGGAGGCGGCGCAGCACATCCTCGAGTTGAGGAATGAGCACGTGAAGGGCGCTGACGCCGCGGCCAGCCAGGGCGTCCTCAAGCCCCTCAGCGATCGTCTCCAACGCATCCTCGTGGAAGTTGCCGCTGGCACTCAAGGCGTCGACCAGCGCCTCGGTGGTGAGATCGCCACGTGCTTGGCGGGCTTGCCATATGGGGAGCAGGTTCAGGCCAGCGCCGATCTGCAGCAGGCGCACCCCATGTACCATCAGGAGATCGTCGTCATCGTTGCCCGTGGCCACGGTTTCGCCTGGCGAGGCGATCGTCTGGAGGGGGAACAGCTGGCTCAGAGGCGCCGTTTTAGCCGAGCGCCGGATGGACTCCCGGACGAGGCCGATCGTGGGCCGGGAGGTGGCAGCGAAGGCGCGGATGAAGTCGGGGACAGCAAGAACGCTGAGGCGGTCGTGCTCTGCCCCGAGCTTCTCGCCCACCCCCGGGGGCAGGGTCACGGAGGTCACGGTCCGCTTCATACTCTTGATCCCCCGGGTCAGCGCGTCACGGCGCCGCTGGCGATAGCCGTTCACCACGGCGTCGGGCGCTTCGCCGCGCACCGCAAGAGTGATAGCGTCCTCTAGGAAGGTGGCCTCAATCAGGGCCTCGCCCCGGTCGGCAGCATGCTCCGCAAGCAGCTCAGCGTACTTCCGATCGCATTGGTGTGCAGCTTCGGCATCCCCATCGGCGTACGCGAGGTCGCGGCGGAGGTCCAGCAGGCGGCCGGCGAGGTGTGGGGGGGACATCGGGGTGATGTCGGCGACGGCAGCTTCGTGCAGCTGCTCCAGGCCGGTCCGGATCTGCTGACGCTGCTCGGTCGTGAAATGAGTTCGTAGACGGGTGATCACGTCGAAGGCAAGTGACGGGACGATGGTGTCGCCCACGGTGGCGGCGCGGGCGAGGAGGTTCACGACCAGCTCGCAGACTTCCGCGACCACCGCCTTCTGCCCCGCCGCGCTGCCGAGCTCAGCGGCGACGTCGAGGGCACGCATAGCGTCGTCGAAACGGCGCCGATTGTCATCGGGTGGGGCCGCCAGCAGTTCACGACCCCACTGCAGGGCAGCGCCAGCAGCGGCAGCGCCATGGCGACGGTGGACGCGGGTGCCCTGGTTCCAGAGGTACTGGCCGACGGTCATTCGGATCCGCGCGCTGGGGGAACTCATCCGCTCGGCGAGGAGGTCTTGGATCTCCGGAGAGTTGAAGCTCGGCCCGAGCTCATCCCATGGGACCCCGCTGAACAGTGCCGTTTCCAGACCGAGGGCCCGGACGCTCAGGTCGTCGGAGCCGGCGGTGGCCATGGCCTGGTCGTACAGGCTGTTGCCAACGTTGAAGATCTCCATGTCGTCGCGCAGTGGGTCACAGGCTGCTGCATCACGCACCGCGGGGTCGAGGATCAGAGGCAGGGGGGTCGGCGTCGCAGCCGAGGGCACGTCCATGGCTCACCGATACTACGCCCGTCCGCTTGGGCGGAAGCTCTGGGGCCAACTCGCAATCGCTCAAGCGACCGCGAGGTCAGTGAGCACCTACTGCCACTGCTCGAGCCGCGATATGAGCAGGTTGAACTCGGTGTAGTTCAGACAGAAGCCCGATGGCCAGGCCAGTTCCTCATCCCCGCCTGGCCAGACATCGTGAAGGGCCATTCCGAGGGTGCCGTCATAGGAGAGGACGGGGACGGCCCGATCATAAGTGTGGCCGAAAACTAAGCCTGCCAGGTTGCCAATGCTGAGCGCCACGGCGTAGGCAGGTCGGAATGGCAGCCAGAGCCCTCCGCGTGTCGCGACCTGGAGCCGCTCAAGCCGGATCATGCGGTAGCGGTAACCGAGGGGAAGTTGACGGGATGGGCGATCATCATGCGAACAAGCGGCCACCCAGACCTGTGAGTGCCCGGGCGGCGCTTGGTGCTGGTAGAGCTCCACGTAGTGGTCAGTCGGGATCCCGGGAAAGCGGCGGTCGCGATGCACCCAGCGAGCGGTCATGACAGTCTTGGCCAGCCAGAACGCCACGAGCCGCTGCGCTGCGCGATCAAGCCTCACAGGCTGACCGCGGATCATCGGGGCGAGGATCGGGGCCGAGGCGGACTCCAGGTCGCTCATCCACCCGTTGTTGCAGGTAGCGCAGACGATCTTCGGGCGGGCCGAGAACGCTTTGGTCCGGCGCTGCCGCCAAGTGTTGGGATAGCCGACGATGCCCATCACTTGGGTGCCGAGATCAGCGAGGTCGGGAACCTCATCGCGCAACCACTGGGGCCAGACGTGCTCCTGGGTGAGGGGGCCAGAATCGCCGCAGAAGACGCAGGCGTCCACTAGTCTGGGCTGCCCGGCGCGCGCTCGGCGTGTCGGAGAACCTGAGGCGGCGGCCATCGCCGCCGAGGTGCCGATCGGGATCTTCCTCACGCCGCTGATCATGCGCCTCGGACGAGAGCCATCAGGCAGACGGCCGTCAGGTAGACGGAGATGACAGCCTCGGACCGCCCGGTCACTCTCCTTGGCCCCGCCTCCCGGAATGACCGCATAGACTGCAGGCAAGGTGACCTACGGCATCCGCGTCCCGAGAATCCCCTGGCCGCGCCCACCAAGGGATGAGCCTCAGCCGCCAGTCGAGGGCCTCGTGCCCGTAACAGCAAGGTCGCCGATTCGGCTTAGAGCTTGCGCCAATAGGTGATTGAGTCGGATGACTCCGTTGAGTCGTCCGGGGCCCTGTTCGGGCGGTGAAAGTACAGGCAGGACATGGACTTTCCGATGATTGGGAGATCTCACACAACCCATTCAGGGGAAGCGTCCATGCCTGCGATCCAATCATGCTTCATCGAGCCCATCTGGGACCAGTTCTCCGCCCTCCTGCCGAGCCGGCCGGGGAGCCACACGCTGGGCTGCCACCGCCCCCGGGTCTCCGATCGCCTCGTCTTCGACAAGCTCCTCCAGGTGGCCGTCTTCGGCTGCGCCTACTGGCGCATCGCTGACGCCACCTGTTCGGCCACCACCCTGCGCCGTCGTCGCGACGAGTGGATCGGCCTCGGGGTCATGGAGCAGCTGGCCCAGATTGCCGAGGAGGGCTACGACCGGCTCATCGGCTTGCAGCTCAAGGACATCGTCGTGGATGGCTGCATCACCAAGGCGCCCTGCGGTGGAGAGATGGCCGGGCGGAGCCCGGTCGATCGTGGCAAGCAGGGAACCAAGCGCTCGATTGTCGTGGACGGAGCTGGGATTCCTCTCGGGGTTGTCCAGGCACCGGCCAATCGGAATGACTCGCCGTTACTCGCCTCCACGCTGGAGACCCTCGCCGATCGTGCCCTGCCACCCGGCGAGACCACCGTGCACCTCGACCGTGGCTACGACTCGGGCAAGACCCGCGCCGAGCTCGATCGCCGCGGCCTGGCGCCGTGCATTGCCAAGGTGGGCAAGCCGGCGCCGCTGCGAGCAACCTCGCGCTGGGTCGTGGAGCGGACCAACGCCTGGCACAACGCGTTCAAGAAGCTGGCCTGGTGCACCGAACGCCGCGGCGTGGTGGTCCGCTTCTACGTCGCCCTGGCGAACGCCATCATCATCGTCCGCCGCCTGGTCCGCGAGGCGTGGAAACGCTACCGCTGGGACACCCGCCCGAAGCGCTGTCCATGAACGCGTTCAATCACCTATTGGCGCAAGCTCTTAGGAGGGCCGTCTACCAGGTAGCACTCTACTTCAAACGCGAGTTTCGATATGACTTGGTTCAGTATGGGGTGGACGGACACGAAACCGATGAGCAGTCTCGTGCTTTTCTTTGGCTGGATATGGATCGTCCCGCTTACCGAGGCAGCACTCGCGTGTTCGCGGTCATAGGTGCCTGTTGCTTCCGCTTGCGCGAATGGACCGACGCTCCTCCGGACTGGGTGCTGCAGTGGGTCTGGTTCCACCCTTATGCTCGCCGCCGAGGTCTTCTCCGGAAGAGCTGGGAGCACTTTCGCGAGCGTTTTGGCGACTTCTTCCCTGAGCCGCCACTTAGTCGAGCAATGGACGCTTTCATCGATTCGCTTCCCGAAGGTCAGCAGCCCGGCCTGTTCAAGCAGCTCGCGGAGGCAGCCGCTGAATACCGACGCACCGAGGAGGCTCGGGCGGCCCAGCCGCCAGCACATGACTGAAGCCAAAGAGATCCCCATGTCGCCCGAGGAGCAGAAGGCGTTTCTCGGTGTCGTGAAGAGAACCAAAGCCCTCGTCTCGGCTGCGGACAGATTCGTTTTCGAGGTCGCTTCACCTCCGCGTGCCGGATCTCCGATGGCGGAGGCTCACGGGCGTCACCAGCGTGATGCCTTTGACATCGCCGGTATGCTCCTCTTTGCAGCCCAGGACTTCCTTCGAACCTTCGTCATTGTCGGCGAGTCCCGCTCCATCCCGTCCTTCGGCCTCTACCCCCTCCTGCGCTCAGCTGCCGAGGCAACCGTTCGAGCGAGCTACCTGTTGGCTCCGCAGCTGAGTCACTCCGAGCGCGTGGCTCGGGCCCTCAATGAGAGACTTGATAATCTTCTGGAACAGGGCAAGATGATCCTGGACGAGAATCACATGAGGCAGCGAGTTGCCAGCCTCGAGGCGCGAGCGAGCACTTTGGGGATCGAAGTGCGGCGCAGCCGTCGTGGCGAGGTGGATGCGTTCGGCGAGCCAAGGCGAGGAATGGTGGCTCACTTCGACAGCTACCTAGAGGGCGGTGCCGAAGTGTATCGGATCCTCTCCGCCTACGCGCACTCCATGCAATGGATGCTGCTTCGGAGATCGAACGCTCAGCCAGCGGACGAAACTGGTGTATCGCTCGTTTCGACTGCGATAGACCCGAAACTGCTGACCTCCCTTACCGACGCCGTCTTGAACACGTTCGATGTCGCCGTCGGCAACTGGGTGGTCCTGGCTGGGCAGCCGTACGAGGTCTGGGCGCTTGCCAAGCAGGGCGCCTGAGCGACGGCCGTAAACACTCTCAAGGTCGGGGGGCAACCTCGCTCCACGTCATGGGCGTCGCCCTGGCGATGAGACTGGCAAGCCGAGCCTCAGAACCGGGGACCCGGCGGTTCGGGCCGCGGCGTGGGGGCCGGGGACGGCCCTGTGCTGCGGTCGTCGCCTTGGCGCCTGACGACCGCACGGCGCCTGAGCTGCTCGTTGTCCTTGATGACCTGACGAACCGCGGCGAGTGGATCCGCGGGCGCAGCTGTCGACTGGGACGACGCCGGCACGCTGGCCGGCTGCGGGGTGGTGGGCGCCGGGGCGGGGTCGGCGGAGGTTTGAGCGGGGGCGCCGACTCCGGGGTTGACGCCGCGTTGGCGGAGCGCGGTGGCGACGATGCGCTCGGCCTCGGGCCGGTCCAGCCCGTGCTCCTCAACGAGCCAGGCGGATGCCTGGGTGCCGGCGGGCTGGTGCATCGCCTGGTCGAGACGGGAGGAGGCGACCAGCCATGTCCGGCTGGCGTTGACGTCGGTGCCCACTCGCTCCGCGAGGGCGCGCTGCTCGGCGGTGGTCCTCCCGGCGAGCCGCTGTTCCGGGGTCGGCATCGGCGTCGTGGGCGTGCCGAGCGGGCCGACATCGGGCTGGAGGCCCCATGTCCGCAGCCCGCGGGCGACGCGACGCTCCGCGTCCGCCCGATCGACGCCATAGGATTCGACCAGCCACTCCGTCGCCTGGGAGCCGGTGGGCTTCTGCTCCGCTCGGTCGATCAGGCCGCTGGCCACCAGCCAAGTTGCCCCATCGGGCAACACCAGCCCGAGCCGGTCGATGTACGACCGCTGCCGATCCGTCGGCGCCCCGTCGAGCCGAGGGGTGCGGAGCACATGGGGGGTCATCCGCGCCGCCAGCTTCGCCTTCGCCTCGGGCGTGGCGTAGTCGAGGGTGGTGCACTTCTCGGTGACGTGGCCGAGGGCCTCGGCGTAGGCGTCGACGGTCGCAGTCCGGAGGTCACGCGACGCGTCAGGCTGGGCGTTAACGCTCTCACTGTTGGCGTAGACCCGGGTCTCCGTGCGGGCTCGGGTCTGCATCGTGTACGCCTGCTCCAGGCCGCTGACCCGCGAGGCGCAGAGGACGCCGTACGTTGCGTCCCAGCCCCGGGCCTGGGCGGTCGTGGTGGTCATCGCGTAGCCGCGACCGAGGACGTTGCCGGCCTCCACGGCGGTGAGGGTTACCAGGCGGCTCGGAAGCCTCCCCTGGCCGTCGGTCCGGACCGTGATGCCGCCGGCATCAGGGTCGACGCCGACCACCTCGCCGCGGGTGCGCTTCGGCGTGACCACGCGGCCCGTACGGAGCGTGCCGTCCTTGCGCAGCAGCGGGTTGCCCTCGCGATCGACCCGCGGTCTGCTCGCGACGTGCTTGGCGACGAAGCTCACCCGGTCGCCGGCGGCGTACTCGAGCTGGCCGCACTGCACGCGGGCCGTGCCCAGCCGGCCCATCTGCTCCATCGCAGCCCGCGCCTGCGCGTTGAGGTTGTCGGCGACGTCGTTGAGGTCGCTGAGGAGGACGTGCTCCCGGGGTGAGCCGCCGGCGGCGATCGCCCCGGCCCAGTCTTCGACGGCCCGCGCTGCCGAGAGGTCCACGGTGTCGTCGACCTGGAGCAGACCGGCGTGGTCCTTGACCATGAGGTACTTGCCGGCCTGTCCGTCGCGCAGCAGCGCCGAGGCCGAGGCCTCGGCGGTCCCCTGGTGCTGGCCCTGGCGGTAGTTGGTGCTCAGCACCGCGGTGGGGAGCTGCCGCGCCAGGTGGGCGAAGATGCCGCCGGCGCCGACCGGCTGTGTCTGCTTCGGGTCGCCGACCGTCCGCAGTGCAGCGACCCCGCTGCGCTCGGCGACGTCGATCAGCCGTGCGAAGGTCCGTGAGTCGACCGTGCCGCCCTCGTCGATGAGAAGGATGGTCTTGCGGTCGAGGCTCAGCGGCCGCCCGTCGGGTGCCCACAGGCTGCCCGACTCGCACCGCACCAGGAAGTCGGCGATGTTCCAGCTGGGTGCCCCCGTCTCCGCCTGGAGCACCTCCGCGGCGCCGCCGGCCAGGGCCACCCCGAGGACCTGATAGCCGGCGGCCTGCATCGCGTCGACCGCGGGGCGCAGCGTCGTCGTCTTGCCGGAGCCGGCGATGCCGACGGTGCCCGCCCAGCCCGCCGGGCTGCACAGCGCCCGCAGCGCCCGCTCCTGTTCCGGATCTAGGCCGTGGCCGCCGCCTCGGGCCGCCTCCGCGCTCAGGGCGCCCTGGATGGCCTCCTCGGGGACGTTGATGGTCGCCTCGTCGTGGAGCTCGGCGATGTAGGTGGCCACCCGGCGCTCGGTCTCGATCAGGTCGTGGGTCGAGAAGACGGCGTCGGACCGCGGATCTCCGCCGCCCTGGGCGGCCCCGGGGTCGAGCATGACCGCGCCCGCCTCGACACGGCGCAGGACGTCGACGACGGCGGCGGGTTCCAGGCTCGCAGCGACGGCGGGGGGGACGAGGCGGTTGAGGGCCTCGTCCCGTGTCCACACCGAGTGGTCCACGGTGAGGCCCGCCGGGCTGAGCGCCCAGGTGACCAGCACCCCCCGTGCCTCGCCCTCGTCGAACTCAGCACGCGCCAGGCGGGGGAAGCCCGCGTCGCGCAGGCCCTCGGCGAGGACCTTCGGGGACATCGGGTCGTCTCGGTCGCCGCCGAGGCCCAGAGCCTTCACGGCCAGGCTCCGGACGTCCGCGACCCTCTGGGCCGTCTCCGGGGCCTCCACGGCGCCGCTGGCGAGCGGTGCCGTGTACCCGTGACGGGCGAGCTCGGCGCCCCAGCCGCCGTCCAGCTCTTCCCGGTCTGCCGGCATCTTCTGCTCGCGCGACGCCCGGCTCACGGCTTGGACCTCCTTCGGGGTCGGCCGGAGCGCTTGGCGCTCCACCTCGGTGAGCGAGCGGCCGCGGGCCTTCTCGGCGTCGGCCACCCGCTCCCGCCACTGCGCCTCGGCGAGCTGGGTCACCACCTGGTTTCGGCCTGACATGCCGATGCGCGCCGCCTCCGGGACCCGGGGCAGCTCGAACGAGCTCCACGGCTGCCGCTCGGTCCGGAGCGGGTCGTTCTCGCGCTTCTCGCTGTGGGTGACCGCTACGGTGGCGTAGCCACGGGCTTGGAGCCGGTGTTGCATCTCCGCCTCGACCAGGCCGTTGAGCACGCGGACGTTGTGGTACAGGGCCCGGTAGTCGACCGCCGACCACTTCCCGTCAGCGCCGAGCGCCACGTTCAGGATCCGGGTGTGGACGTGGAGATGCGGGTCCGGGACCGCCTGTCCCTTGACCGGCCGGGCGGCCGAGTGAACGTTGGTGAGAGCGGAGAGCCGGGCGTGCATCGGCATCGACGAGTGGAGGCCCCGGCGAGCCACCGGCAGGAGCTGGCAGAAGGTGTCCAAGCCGACCCGGACCGACGCCTCGATGTCCTCGACCAGCTGCGCCGCCCGTACATAGTCGCCGGCGGCCCGGGCCGCGGCGAACTCCACGCTGACGCTCTTGGGGGCGGAGTAGACGAGGTCGTTGTAGGCGACCCGGTCGTAGCCCGGCCGCGGCGCCACCAGCTGCTCCCCTGTGACCCCGTGGCGTCCCGCCCCCAGGGCGGTGATCGCCTCCGGCGATGGCCGCTCGCCGAGCCCCATGGCCTCCAGGAGACCGGGATCGCCGATGGCCTTGGTGACCCCCTCGGCGACCTCCATGTCCGGGCCCAGTTCGGCGCCCTTGGCGTCGCCGGCGACGTACGCCTGGTACTGCGCGGCGTGCTGCTGGTGGTACTGGTCGTAGTCCGCCTGAGCGGAGACCATGACCTTCTTGCCGCGAATCACGGCGGTGGCTCCCAGACCGGCACCGTCTGATACCCACGGGCGTGGAGTCGGTGCTGGAGCTCCATGAAGATCAGGCCGTCAAGCACCCGCAGGTTGTCGTACAGCGCTCGGAAGTGGACGGCGGACCACTTCCCGTCAGCGCCGAGTGCGACGTTCAGGATCCGGGTGTGGACGTGGAGGTGCGGGTCGGGGGCGGCCTGCCCCTTGATGGGCTGCTCCGCATAGTGGACATTGGTGAGGACGGCGAGCTGGGCGTGCATGGGCAGCGAGGAGTGGATACCGCGCCACACCACAGGGAGCAGCTGGCAGAAGGTCTCCAAGCCGACCCACACCGAGACCTCGACGTCGTGGACCAGCTGCACCGCCCGCACATAGTCGCCAGCCGCCCCAGTGGCGGCGTACTCCACGCTGACGCTCGTCGGGGCGCTGTAGATCAGGTCGTTGTAGGCGACCCGGTCGCACCCGGCGCGCGGGGCGACCAGCTGCTCGCCGCTTACCGGATGCCGACCCGCCCCCAGGGCGGTGATCGCCTCCGGCGACGGACTCAGGTCGAGCCCCAACGCCTCCAGGACGCCCGCCGGCCCGGCCGCCGTCGTCATCCCCTCGGCAACCTCCATGTCCGGCCGCAGCGCCGCGCCCTTGGCGTCGCCCATGACGGACGCGAGGTACTGGGCGTCGTGGGCCTGGTGGTACGCGTCGCAGCGCGGTTGGTCGGACAGCATCACCCTCACGCCGCGGATCACCGGGCCCCCTCCCGGCCGCCGCCGAAGTCCAGCACGCAGCGGAGCGTCTGACCGCTGAGGAGCGGTGGAGCGGTCTGACCTGAGCGGAGCTGTTGTATTCTCATACCCTCGGCGAGCAAAGGGTACGGTATCTTAGGCATCAGCGGCGTTCGTGAGCTGCTGTGACGGTCGTTCTGAGCGTGGAGGTACTGCTGGTGATGGCGGATCGGACGGAGAGAATGGGTGTGATGGGCGTGTCGGAGGGCGTGGACGAGGGCTTGCTCAGAGCGGAGGCTGCGGCGTTTCTGAGCCTTGAGGAGCACTGCGCCGACTGCTGGGCATGCCGAGAGGCGGAGGCTCAGGGGCTGCTTCTCGAGCACGGCCGGCTGTGCCGGGAGGGGGGCGAGCTGGCGGATGCGTGGGACGCCGCCGAGGCCAGGATCGCCGCGGCGGTGCTCGTCGGCGCGGCCGCGTGACCGGACCCCCGGGGGACGATCGGGGGGCGGAGGCCGAGCTCGTGGCCAACCTCCTGGAGCTGGCCCGGGAGCGAGGCCTCGTCCTCGACCTGGTCGACGCTGCTCCCGACTCCCGCGGTCGGTGGCGAAGCCGGACCTACCGGCTCCACCTCCAGCCCGCCCTCTGGGGCGGCGTCGACGTGGTGCGGACCTGGGGTAGGCGGGGCGTCACCCTACGGCGGCCACGGCGCCTGGTCACCCATCACCCCGATGACTCCCAGGCCAGCGCCGCGCTGGCGGCGGTCATTGGCCGGCGCCTGCGCCGCGGCTACAGCCTCGCTCGCCCCTGAGCCGAGGGCTGTATCAGCGACCAAACCTGCGGCGGCCTCTGGCTTCGTCTGGTCCCCGGCGAGGCATATAAAGGTTTCCGTCTCCCGGGTCCCGAGGAGGCTGCGCCTCCGCTCCCACAAGCAGGCCGCTCGGGGGACGGGGCGATGGAGCGCGGACGCCTGCACCTACTGTCCCGGGCCCGCCCCGCGGAGGCCGACGCGACGAAGGCACCCGCCGGCTCACAAACCACCAGTCGAGCAAGCGACCGATGAGATTCCAGCGGGCTCGAGATGCCCGAACGTGGTCGCGGTGGGACGTGCTCATCGACGGCTGCGGGCGCCATTGGGGGCCGCGGGCCCGGCCGCGCCGATCTCCAGGTGCGCGCCCACCGCGGCTGCGAACCGCGCAACGGTCGAGATGGGAGTGTCCCGCCCGCCCTCCATCCGGGCCACCGCGGACTCCGAAGCTCCCATGCGGGCGGCCACGGCAGCGCGGCTGAGCCCCGCCGCCTTCCGCGCAGCCCTGAGCCGCCCCATGAGCTCCAGCCGATCCTCGGCTGCGGCAAGGGCAACGGGGAACGTGGGGTCCGCCGCCGACCACTCCGCGATCAGGGCGTCGAGGTCGTCGCGCTCGTCCTCGCTGTCCATGGTCGCCTTCTCCTCGTCACCCATCACCCCGATGAGGGCGCAGCCGAGGCCGCCCTTGCTGGGGTGATCCGCCGGCGCCTGCGCCGGGGATATGCCCCGGCACGGCTCGCCTGAGGCCGCTACTTGGCGGTCTTGTCGATCTTGTACGGACCGAGGCCCGTGTACACAATCGTCTGGGGGGTGCGTTCGGCGATCCGACGCGCCTCTTCCAACTCGCGCCGAGCAGCCTCCCGCGAGGCAACCTCGCCGGAGCCGTCCCTGTTCTTGGCTGTCATCTTCATGGCTTCTCCTAGTGTACCAGCGGCAGGTAGAGCGCACTCCCGATCGCGGTCAGACCCAGCACCCACGCGCTGGCCGTGGACCAGCGCGCCCTCCGTAGCCACGCCCGCTCGTTGAGAGCCCGTGCTCGTCTCAGGTCCTCGAGAGCGATCAGCGTCACCTTACGTTCACTTCCCCCACGGGCCCCCTCGTAGAAGGCCATCGGGTCGGGTCCAAGATGCACGGGGTGCTGTCGCAGCGACACCCCCAGGAGGCATGCAGACACCGCGAGCCCCACAGCGGTAGCCCACCAGAACCTGTCGAGGCTGCCACGTGCCTGGATGACCACTGCGGCAGCCGCCAGCTCGAAGGCCAACATGCCGATCGCTGCCAGGGTGTTCGTGTCCCCGCGGCTGAGCTCAGCGGCGAGCTGGTCCCGCGCCAGATCGAGAGCGATCCGAGCAGCCGCCTCCGTCGGTAGCTCTGACGAGGGCGGCTCCGGCGGCAGGCCGGGCCGGCGGCCGAACAGCAGGTTTCGCAGGCGCATGGCTGCGCGCAAGGGTAGACGGTGGCGGCGTCCGCCCGGAACGTTCATCGCCGCGACATCTCGCTGAGGTCTCCCTCGAAGTCGGGGGCGCACACCGGGCAGAGCCACGGCCTGTCCTCGTCCCCACCCGGGCCGGGCAGAGGCAGGATCGAGAGGCGTGCGCAGTCCGCGCAGACCAGGCGGATGCAGTGGGTCCCCGGGACGTTGATGTCGAAGATGGCGCTGACGTGCCGGTCGATCTCATCCAGGGTCAGGGTCGCGTCCATGTCCGGCTCCTTGTGCTCTCAGCAGCCGTCCATCGGCTGAGTGACTGAGAAGGCGGCGCAGCCGCACCCTGGGCCGGCGGGTTCCGTCAAGGGCCGTGAGCTGTGAGAGGTTGGTCAGGCCGCCCAAGGCGGCCGCACGGCTCTGCCGTGAACAAGCTGTCGCGGCGTCCCTTGACGGGTTCCTCCGCGCCCCGGGGTACGCTCTTTCGGGGGGGGCAGGGGGACCTCCCCCTTAGCACCGCTCTGCACCACGCCGACCCCCGCCTCGGGGCGAGCCGCCCGCCCGCCTACCTCCTGTGGACCGAGCGTGCGCAGGGCGTCGACGGGGAGGAGAGGACCTGCCCGTGTACTTCCGGGCCGCTACCGGCCGGAGGCGCGCCGGGGTCACCCGCAGGGCCGGAACGAAGTGCAGGAGCCCCGGAGCGGCTTGACCTAGGAGAAGGCGACCCGGAGGCCAGCGCGCCTCCGCGCGGAGACGAGACCTCCGGGTTCGCCTGCGGCGGGCCCGGCGCGGTTTGCCGGCGTCAGCCACCCCAAGCCTAACGGCGCTCGGCGCGCTGCGGCCCGATCCGGCGGCGGCCGACGACCCCGCAGCTCGGGCATCGCCACCACTCGCGGCGTCCCCAGGCCTGAGAGATGCCGACGACGACCTCGATGTCGGCGCCGCACGTGCCACAGACGCTGTGCTCCTTGCTCACCACGGTGCTGACCTGGGCATCGAGACGTGCGACGACGGTCGGGAGGGTGCTGGTGCAGTCCATCTGCGGCTCCTTGTGCTCTCAGCAGCCGTCCATCGGCTGAATCACTGAGAAGACGGCGGAGCCGCACCCTGGGCCGGGGGGTTCTGTCAAGGGCCGTGAGCTGTGACAGGTTGGTCAGGCCGCCCGGGGCGGCCGCACGGCCCTGCCGTGAACAGGCTGTCGCAGCGTCCCTTGACGGGTTCCTCCGCGCCCCGGGGTACGCTCTTTCAGGGGGGGCAGGGGGACCTCCCCCTTAGCACCGCTCTCCTTGGAGGCGTGAGCATCAGCCCGCGCGTGCCAGGCCCGTCCGACTGCTCTGCTTCGGAGCTGTGGTCGTCCCGCTACTCACCCCAGCTCTCGCTCTCCCGGAAGGAGAAGACGGCATCCTCAGTCACGATCAGGTGGTCGAGCAGAGGCACACCGATCAGCTCACAGGCCTGGCGGAGCACCACGGTGACCTGGCGGTCGGCCCGGCTCGGGCTCAGCTCGCCGCTAGGATGGCAGTGAGCGACCACCAGCGCAGCGGCGTTCACCGCCAAGGCGGGCACGAGGATGTCCCGGGGGGTCAGCCGCGCCGCGTTGAGCGTGCCACGCACGATCTCGGCGTACCCGGTGACGCGATGGCGGGCGTCGAGGAAGAGGGCGAGGACCACCTCGCTGATCTGGCCTCCGATCACGTGCTGGGCGATCGCGGCGGCGTCGTGCGGAGTGGTGACCCCGGCTCCGGTCGGGTACGCGGGCTCCTGCTCGCGCACCACCTGGAAGCTGTAGCGGTGAGTGGTGACCCGGATGGCGCCCATCACAGTGCCTCCACGGAAGCCGCCCGGCAGGCGGCCTCGACCCGCTCGTGGAGCAGGCTGTGAGTGCTGTGGCCACGCCGGTCGATCCACCAGCCGGCCCGCTCCTCGGCAATCAGTGTGTCGGCGGCCTCGACGATCGCGCTGTAGCCGTCAACATCCTCGGAACTGAGGGCCCCGATCCGGAGCCGCCCCGCAGCGCCGTCGCGGATGGCGTGAATCTCCGGAAGCATCTGGGCTCGGATCCGAAGCGCCCAGGCGATCTGGGAGTCGGTGCCGCGCAACCGCGGAGGTGCAAGGGGTTGTCCGACGACGATCATGGGGAGGTCCTCCCGTGAGGGGAGCCGCCACCGGCTCCGTTGGCGGGCGTCCGCCACGCCGCGAGCCGCGGTCCAGGCCGGAGCGAAGCGGAGCCGTCAGGTCGCCTGGACCGAATAGGCCGAGTGGCGTGGCAGCCTGCCGACGGGCTCGGAGCCGGTGGCCCACCCTCGAGAGGACATCTCACGCCGGCCCCGTCCGCGATCCCCGGGCTCCACCGCTAGACTGGCGGCGCCGCGCAGGGCACGAGGGCACACCATGACGACAGATCGCGCACAGGCGACGAACGAGAGCCTCGACCCCGACTGGCGACGCTATGGCCAGGCGCTCCTCCACGCCATGGCGGAGGTGCGGGCGGAGACGCCGGAGGACATCCACGCCGTCCTCATGGAGACCGCCGACTACTGGCTGTCCCTGGGGCTCGCCATCGGCACCGAGCACCCAGCGATGGCGAGCCGCTTGCTCCGCCTCATCGAGACGGAAGAGCCAGAGCTGGTGGCGCTGAACGCGGACGCGCAGCACTTCGTGGCGGAGGCGCTCGGGTGAGGAGCCGCGGGCTGGTCTCCAACCTCTACCGCGCCGCGCGGATGGCCAACGACGTCACGACGCTGGGTTCCGGCAATCCCCACCGCATCGCCCGCCGAGCCAAGAACAAGATCATTGGACGAGCGGCGGCCCGAGCCGGCATCTGGCGGGCGCTCTGGCGCTGAGCTCAGCGTTGCCACGCACGGGGTGAGGGAGAGGCGGCGTGCCGCCTCCCCCTCCCGCCATCACTGCTCGGAGGGCTCACCCTTCTTGCGGTCGTCATTGCCCAAATCCGGGTCTGCCGCTTCCACGTCCTCGACCTCCTGCTCGAGCCCGTCCTCCCCCGCATCCTCGGCGGCGGCGTGCCGCATCTCCCACGGCAGCCGGCTGCGCGCCGCGGCGACCTCCACCTCCGCGAGATCATGGATGCCCGTGCTCCGGAGCAACCCGATGTGGGCCGCCACCGCCTCCGAGCTGTAGTCGAAGCGCTCCGTGGTCAGCCCGTGCTCGCCCGCGGCAAGCGCGATCGCCAGGGCCACATCCACCAGGCAGCCCTCGCCTCCCGCAGCGCGCGCGGTCAGCGCCTCCTCGGCTGCCCGAATGCCTCCGTCCTTGGCGACCACCAGGCCGAGAAGCTCGGCGGCCACCTCGCAGACGGCGGGCTTGGCCTCGCTCACCCAGAGCGTGAGCACGTGAGCGACGGCCTCGTCGTGCGTGAAGGCGTGGTTGCGGAGCGCCTCGCCGACGGCACGGAAGCGTGTGGCGTGAGCCTCGCGGAGAAGCTTCTTCTCCGCCCGCTTGGTCGCGCGCTCCGCCTTCAGGTCGGGCACACCGCTACCCTCCACGCCGGCGTGACGCGAGCGGTCGGTGCACACGTAGTTCGCCTTCCCGTCCTTGTCCACGAACGCGGCGTGGCAAGGCTGCTTGATGTGCTCGCGCTTGGCGATATGGACGTCGCCATGTCCCTGGCCCAGCCGCTGCACCTTGGAGTTGTGGGCGAAGTAGCCGTAGTTGGGCGGGTCGACGATGGGGCAGCCCTCCTTGGCCAGGCGGCTCCGGGTCTTTTCTTCCTCGATCCGCCGCTTGCGCTCGCGGACCACGGTCTCGACCGCGGACTTCACGTTCCATCCCTCCCCGATCCTGCGCAGGCACTCGTCGAGCTCCTCCCCGCTCTCACTGACTGCGGTGAGCTCGTGCGCGTCGCGGGTGGTCATGGTCCCCGCCTCAATCAGCTCACGCACCAGGGTCGGCAGGCCTGCGACCACCCGCCACGCCTCGATGTTGTCGGGCGTGGTGTGGAGGGCTGCGGCGACCAGCTCGGTATCGGCGCCCAGATCGAGGAGCTGCTGCATGGCATCAGCCGCCTCGAGATCCGTGAGTTGCTCCCTGTCGATGTTCTCGACTGCCCGCTTGAGAAGCCGCTCGACATCTCCACCGGGAGCCACGATGACCGCCGGCACGTCATCGAGGCCGGCGAGGCGTGCGGCGGCGAGACGGCGAGAGCCGGCCGCGAGCGTGTAGCCACCTTCGGGGTGGGGCTCCACGGTGACCGCGGTGAGCATCCCGTGACGGCGGATCGACGCCGCCAGATCCTCGATGCCGCGCAGTTCATGGCGGACGTTCCCGACATCGCGAATCTCCGCGAGCGGGATGATGGCGACGTTGAGCAGGGTTGCCGTGGTCATGGCTGACCTCCCGTATGGGGACTGGCCCCTGGGTTCTTCCAGGAGCGGCGGTGCGAAGGCACCGCCTGCCAGCGGCAGAGCCCGAGCCCAAGAGGCCGTCAAGGGCGCGAAGCGCCCGACCCCTTGCGGGTTGACGGCGCCGCGGGGCTCGGGCCACCACCCGCGGGTTGGCCGATCTCGAACCAGCCCTTCTTGAGGAGACGGGGCAGAGACGGGAAGGCGCGGGCGGTCTTGCCGCCCGCGCACCCACAGGGGGAACCGCTTACGCGGCCCCCTCCACGGCGGGCTCTTCGCCCGTGTCCGCCGAGGCCGTCAGCGGCCGACCGAGGAGTTGGAAGTTCTCGACCACGAGGTCCACCTGCTTGATGCGGTGGCCTTCCACCTCG
>Ga0187872_10000353_pt1 | contig 54638 bp, 51 predicted proteins | sample June2016WEW_16_4_FD_132973 | JGI IMG/M metagenome (GOLD analysis project Ga0187872, IMG submission 132973) | Peatland microbial communities from SPRUCE experiment site at the Marcell Experimental Forest, Minnesota, USA - June2016WEW_16_40 | ecosystem: Environmental > Terrestrial > Soil >...
CCCCAACAACCGCCGCTCCTCCAACTTCTGAAAATCACGCCGCACTCCTGCCGGGTTTCCCATGACCGGAGAGTAGCACAATATCTTAGGAATGTCACTATATTATTCAATGCTCAATAGGTTGGTCGACGCGCTATGGAGCGTCGCTTCCATTTGCGGCTCAATCCTCCTGGGCTATATTGTTAGCCCATTTAGATGACACCCCCCGGCTAAGCATTCGGGTAAATGTAAGCAGAAGGAGAATCATCGTAATACCACCACGGGTCATACCAGTAGGAGGGCCAATACCAGAAGGGAGCCCATCCCCAACCCCACGCAGGCCAGCCCCAGCCGAATCCCCAACCAAGCCCCCAGCCCCAACCGCCCCATCCCCAGCCGGGATAACCCCAGTAACCGCCACGCCAGCCGCCATAATAGCCGCCGCGCAAAGCCGCGTTGCCGAATCCCACGCCGGCGTGGTTGAGCGAGCCACCCGCGGCCGGTCGCGCATTCGCGGCCAGTCCTGATCCGCGGGCGCCGCCAAAGGAATGCCACTGCCCGTCAGCGATTGCCGTGTGGGCTGCTCCTGGGCTTCCACTGCCAAGTCGTCCACCCATGGCTCTGTTGCCAGCCATGGCTGCGCTGTTGCCCGTTCTTCCGGCCAGGCCATTACCACTGCCTGATCTTGCAAACGAATGCCAGCCCGGCGAGGTGCCCCCGGAGGCGTGGCCTTCCCAGGACCAGGGCCTGGATGCACCCGAACTGCGGCCATACGATGAACCGCCCCGCATGCCTCCGTAGGAGCCGCGACTGCCGTAGTAACCTCCGCGTCCGCCGTAGCCGCCAGAGTAGCCGCCGCCCCCGCGGTAGCCACCGGAGGAGCCTCCTCCGCCGTGGAAGCCCCCGCCGCCAAAGCCGCCGCCACCGTGAGAACCACCCCCACCACCGCCTCCTCCGTGACCACCATGTTGGGCAAGAGCAGTCGTGGGCATGCAAACCAAGGTGAGGGAGGCGATTCCTGCAAGAAGGGCCTGCCAGGTGGGTTTCTTCATATGGATACCCTCCACCTACGGCGGTTAGTTGCCCCGGGCGGGCAAACCGTCTTCTTCGATCTTACTCTTATTTAGACTCCTACTCCGGCACGAAAGTTGTTCGGATCAGGCAGCCAAAAAGGGGCCCCGCGGCTCCCAGGGACGGCCTGCAGCTTGCCTTGAGCCGTCTGCGCTTTGAGGCCACAGGGGTTAGGGGGACAAGCAAGGTCACTGGCCCGGACGCGGAGCCGCGCTGGTCATCTGGTGAGCCCAACTCATCGCTTCGTTATAGGCCCGGTTGATGAAAGGCAGCGACACATTGAGCTTTTTCGCCTGCACCGTAACCGCTTCCCAGTCGCCTGCCTCTCGCGCCACCATGAGATCGTAGACAGGGGAAAGACGCGTCTTGTTACCGGTCTTCGCTCCCAGAAGTTCCGCCTTCGTATCCGGGTTCAAGGCCAAGCCCTCCACCACCACTCCCATCGGTATCTCGAGGATGGCGTCCATCAACGAGAGCATGCCCATCAGAAAGAGATCAGATGTCCCGTGGTCCACCTTGGGCGCGAGCAGCTCACAGAATCGGGCTCGAACCAACGACGACAGAACCAGGTCAGAGCACTTTTCCTGACCCATCGCCAGAGTTATCGCCATCCGTATCCAGCGGACCAATTCGCGCTCACCCAGAAGGTTCATGGCATGCCGGATGGACTTGACTGGCGACGAGACCCCGAGAAGAGGAGAGTTCAGGTAGCGCAGCAGGCGGTAGCACAGGGATGCGTCGTGTTTGATGAGATCTTCCACCGCGGCCAGATCCACTTCCGGCGCAGAAATCGCCTGCAGCAACCGCAAGTTACCTGCCTGACTGGTGGGAATACGTCTGGCCCGCATCCGTTCGGGATGGCGGAAAAAATACCCCTGAAACAGCGTGAAACCGTCTTTCAGGGCCGTAACGAATTGTTGCCGGGTCTCGACCCTCTGCGCCAGCATCCGGCAATGCTCGCTGGCGTAGCGCGCGGCCATGGCAGCGCCCTGCCCCGATGCGAGCCTTCTGATGTCAACCTTGATGAAATCGGCCCGGGGAACGAGCGCTTCTCTCGCATCCGACGGCACAAAGTTATCCAGGGCGATCCGGTAGCTTCTCTGTTTGAGCCGCAGGCAGGCGGCGATAACGCTCTCATCCGCGGGCACGTTCTCCTGGATCTCGACCACCACCTTGTCGGGCGGCAGCAGCAGGAAATATTCCTTCAATAACATCTGGTGCGTGCAGTTGATGAAGGCCAGCCGCCCATCGCAGACGACATCGAGACCCATCACGTTCAGGGTGTCGATGGTGCTGCTGGTGGCGCTCTCCGCATCGGAGGAAAAGCGATTGTCCTCCGGGCTCTCGCGAAACAACAGCTCATACCCCACCACCCTTTCGTCTTCGGTCAGGATCGGCTGCCGGGCGAGGCAGGGACTCGGTTTGATGGCGGGAGCGGCTTGCCCTGGAGGACTCATGGGTCTACAGGAAGTTATCGGCAAGCGGAATAGCGGACTTTAGGCCAGGGCAGATGAGTCGCCCGAGGAGCAGTCTCGACGGCGGGCGACCGCCGCTCAAGGCTTCGGGTTGGCAGCGACAGTGCCGGGTCGAGGTTGCAGGCGCTGGCGCACCAGGGCTTCTACCTGCGACCAGAGATGCGGGTCGCATTCGCTCTGCGCATGGCTGGGGGTGAAAACGCGGTCGAACCAGGAAGGAGCGGGGCAGTTCACCGGCGCCTTCTTGTAGTCGAAACGGAAGTTGCCGAGAATCTGAGTTTTGGAGGGGTCAGCGGCCGTGATCTCGCGCCGGCCGTGGACGACGCCGCGCGGCTGATAGAAGTTCACCGCCTCGGCGACGTTCTCCGGAATGATCCTGTCGTTCTGCCAGAGCTTCGCGACACTATCCACCTGGACGGTCAGCAGCACCGGGATTCCCGCGCGCTTCAACTCGCGAGCCAGCAGCACCGCGGCGGATGCTCCCCAACTTTGACCAAAGAGAACGATGTGGGCTTGAGCCTTCTCCTCCTCGCTAAGGACGCCGTCGTGATTGCGGTCGAGCAGGCTCAGGATCGTCAGATAGGCAGTCTTCCGATGGCGGTTCTCGAAAACCTGGATGTAAGTGTCTTTCGGCGCTGAGCTCCGGAGGCGCTCTGCGAACTGAACCGGCCCGTGGCGCGGATTGTCGTGCCGCACGAAGCCGCCCACGAAGCCGACCACGATCCTTGCCGGCGTTTCCCGCGGGTGGGCGATTACAGCTCCGTCCGCGGCGACACATGCGGTGGTGGCTGCACACACCACCAGGACGGTGGCCAGAATCCGGCATCGTCCAAAGTAAAGCACGCGGGCTCCTACTGAATGAGATGATTTTCACCACTGGGGAGATGCGCCGAATCTGAACCTGCAAGTCACAGTTGTGAGCCGCCGGCTGTCCCCAGGGTAGTAAAGCGAAAAGGCTTATCCGGCAGGCTTTTCGCTGATCTGAACCCGCAGGACAGTTTACACCCGCTGGTCAAGTAGGGCCTTCCGCCGCAGCACCGGGCGTCTACTTGGGCTGCGCTTTTTTCGAGACGAACCGGTTGCCGTCGAGGATGTAACGCAAAGGCTCGTCCTGAGCCTTGGTGATCCCAATGCGCGGAGTAGTGCATATGCCACGCGCGCGATAGCCGTCGTCCCCGATCCACAAGCTGCTGGCCGCAGAGGTGAGGTCGCAGCCGTTGTCGCGGGTGCGCGTGATGCCGAAGGCTTGAGCCAGGCGTCCGGGGCCGCTGGTGAGCCTGGGCCAGTCCTTCGAGCCGTGAAGTGTGACGCCGCGAGCCCGGGCCATTTCTTCCATGCCGGAGAGCGGTTCCAGGGCACGGAACAGAACGCTTCCCGCCTTGCCCTCGGGCTCACAGGAGACATTGAGGCAGTAATGATTGCCGTAAATGAAATAAACGTAAGCGTGGCCCGGGGGCCCGAACAGCACAGCGTTCCGCGAGGTGCGCCCGGCGGCAGCGTGCGCGGCGAGATCGTTTTCGCCGAGGTAGGCTTCGACTTCCACGATGCGCGCGGCCAGGCGGACGCCCTGCGCCCGCCGGTCTGATCCTCGCCGGACCAGCACCTTGCCCAGCAGTGCGCGGGCCACGCGGCGGGGATCGCGTGCGAAGAACGCCCGGTCGAGCGGGTGGATCAGCTGAGTTGGTGTCGACATCGCGGCTTACCGATGCAGCCGAATCTTAAACGCACCCAGCCCCGATTCGCGACAGAAACTGAGCCGGTGTTCGTCTGCTAGGCCGCGCCTTTGGCCGATTCCTTCAAATAAGCGAGCACTTCCTCGGCGTGGCCCTCGGGCTTAACCTTCTCGAAGATGTGCTGAATCTTGCCGTCCGGGCCGATGACAAACGTCGTCCGTGCCACGCCGATCACCTTCTTGCCGTACATGTTCTTTTCCTTCATCACGCCAAAAGCCTCGGCGACTTTCTTTTCGGCATCGGCCAGCAGGGTGAAAGGAAGGCTGAACTTGTCGGCAAACCTCTTCTGCGCCTTTGGAGTGTCAGGGGAGATGCCGAGCAACACGGCGCCGGTTTTCTGAATCTTCTTGTATGTGTCGCGGAACTCGCAAGCTTCGATGGTGCAGCCGGGAGTGTCGGCGCGAGGGTAGAAGTAGAGAACCACCGTTTTGCCGCGCAGATCTTTCAGCGAGAATTCTTTTCCGTTCTCGTCCTGCAAAGTGAACTCTGGAGCCTTATCATTGACATTCATGGGAGTCTCTCAAGGGAAATGGAAATCGGCGGCCGGTAAAGTCACCAGGTCCGCTTCCGGCCATGGTCTCCAGAAGATTTTATACCGGGGATGGTTATGTGTTGCAGTGTTCGCCTTAGTCGCGGGGTTGACAGCAGGAGTTGCGGCGCAGGAAGACCGCCCTGAAATCATGCCCGGCGAGCGCAAGGTTGCGGTCAAAAAAGATCTGGGGCCGCGGGCTCTGGGCCTGCTTCGGCTTTCCGCGGGTGGAAAGGCATCGCTCGTGCCCATCGCCATTCTCATTAACGGCAAGTTTTGGGACGCGACGGCGTACAAGGCCGCACCCGTCCCGATGGCGCTCGACCCGGGAACCGTGTATGAGATCGAGCGCTCCGGCAACTCGCTGGGCCTGTTTACAGTCGGCACTGCCTTGCACAGTAATGCCGCGAACGTTCCCACTCCGTGGCTTGCGACCGGGGCCTGGCTTCCCGCAGGAGCAGAGACGCCGAATAAGCCGCTGAAAGCAGAAACCGTTCCCCTGGGCATCGACACCGGGGATGCGCCGCCGCGGCTAACCAGGAATCCGCAGAAAGAGGTGCCACCGGCCAGCACCGCACCGGCCACTCCGCCCGCCCCCGCGCCAAGTTCCGGTGACGAACCGCCTCGCCTGACCAAGCCGAAAGAGGAGACAACGGCGAGTACGGCACCGAGTCCCTCCACGCCGAACGCCCCAACCGGAACCACAGGATCGACCCAAGGGAGTACGCCAAGCTCCACCGGGTCCGCGCCACCGGCCGAACCCAAGCCCGCTGAAGCGAAGCCGCCGGATCGTCCCACAGAGCCTGCAAGCGATAGCGGAGCTACTGAAGCGGGCCGGCCGCGACTTCGACGCGGAAAGCCCACCGAACCGCTGCCCGATGAGGAAATTCCCGGCTACAGTAAGCCCGGCGCTGCGCCGCCAGCAAGTGCCGCGAAGACGGCTGGAGCGACGGCCGCCGCAGAACCGGTCCAGTTGATTCCGGCAATCTCCGATGCCGGCGGCCCCGAACCGCGTTCGTACACCTTCGAGTGGTTGAAGGACGAGGAAGGGGAGCGCCGCCAGCAGATGATCGCTCTGGCCAAAGAACAACTCCGCTCCTATCTGGATGCCCAGGCGAAAGCGCAAGCTGGTCCGAAACCGGCAGGGTCGCCGGCGCAGCGGCATGCTCCGAGCAAGAAACCGGCAGAACCGGTATTCGAAAACATGCGCATGGCTAGTTACGATTTGTGGACTACGAACCAGCCGGTGATGGTTTTTAGCGCGGAGGCGCACCTGCCGCCGTCCGCCGGAACGCAGGCAGCAGTCGAGCCCGGCCTCGAGTATTCGATCGTTGTGGTGGCCTACCCGGATATCTACAACAACCTGCACAAGCTTTATACCGGGATCACCGACAAGTACCATCTCGATCTCACGCGGCGTCTCGAGCTAATCGACGCGGTGGACGCGGACGGCGACGGTCGCGGGGAATTGCTCTTCCGCGAGACTTCGGATGCGGGCAGCGGTTGGGTGATCTATCGCGCCACCGCGGATACGCTGTGGAAGATGTTTGACAGCCTGAATCCGGAGTAAGAACTGCTTGCCGCCGTTCCAGGCCCGCATGAGGCCATGTTTCGGTAGAATAGTGTGCCGGAACGCGAACAAAGGAGCTGGCTGACGACCCTCGGCCGCCACCATTCTTGAAGGAGCCCATCTAGTTGCGTCTCACACGCCGCAAATTTGTGCAATCCGCGCTGAGCGCGGGCGCTGCTGTCGCGTTGCCCGCCTTGTTCTCAGGGTGCAGCGTATCTTCGAAGGCGGGCACGGCGATGCCGGCCACGACGCCGTCGCGGCAGTTCAGCCCATCCTCAGACATCGCATTCCCCAAGGGATTTTTCTGGGGCACGGCCACTGCCTCTTATCAGATCGAGGGCGCCTGGAACGAAGACGGTAAGGGCGAATCCATCTGGGACCGCTTCGCCCACACCCCAGGAAAAATCAAGAACGGCGACACCGGCGACGTGGCGTGCGATTCCTATCATCGCTGGCGCGAGGACATTGCGCTGATGCGGGCGATGAATCTGACGAGCTACCGCTTCTCGATTTCCTGGCCGCGGATCCAACCCTCGGGATCGGGGGCAGTCAATCCCAAGGGCATCGATTATTACAACCGCCTGGTGGACGGGCTGCTCGAGGCGCACATCCGGCCGTTCGTGACGCTTTATCACTGGGACCTGCCGCAGGCTCTGGAAGATGCCGGCGGATGGCCGAATCGCGACACCGCTGCGCGCTTTGCCGATTATGCGCAGTTAGTCGCGCAAGCGCTCGGCGACCGCGTTTCGGATTGGATGCTTTTCAACGAGCCGGATGCTTTTCTGGATCTGGGCTATCTCGAAGGCACACACGCACCGGGGCGCAAGAGCCTGCTCGATTTCCTGCGCGCCACGCACATAGTCAACCTGGCGCAGGGCGAGGGATTCCGCGCGCTCAAGGCGGCGCGGCCGAAAGCGCGCGTGGGCGGGGCGTTCAGCATGTCGTCGTGTGAGCCGGCCGACAATTCCGAAGAAGACAAGCTGGCGGCAGAACGCGCCCATGCCATCGCCAATATCTGGTTCCTCGAGCCGGCGCTGCGCGGGCGGTATCCTGAGGCGCTCACGTTTCTGCCGGAGACCGCTATGGGCGTCAAGGCCGGCGACATGGAGAAGACGCGTGCTCCCCTCGATTTCATCGGCATCAATCTTTACTACCGCACGATCGCCTCTGCCCCCGCTGCCATGGAGCGCGCCGTGCACGCTCAGGAATGGCTGTTCCCGGTCAAGATGGACCCGGGACACGAAGGCCCCATGACCGACATCGGCTGGGAAGTCTGGCCCAAGTCTCTGTACGACATGGTCATGCGCATCACGCGCGACTACAACCGGCCGGTCATCGAGATCACCGAGAACGGATGCGCCTACAACGATGGGCCGGACCGAAGCGGAGTGATTCACGACACGCGCCGCGTTTCTTATCACCACGACTACCTGGCGGCGCTGGCCCAGGCCATGGCCGAGGGCGCCGACGTGCGCGGATATCACGCCTGGAGCCTCATGGACAACTTCGAATGGGCCGATGGATTCAGCCAGCGCTTCGGCCTGGCTTACGTGGACTACAAGACGCAAAAGCGAATCATCAAAGACTCAGGGCGATGGTACGCGAGAGTGGCAGCGGAAAACCGTGTGGGACCGGGGTAGATTGCAGACTCTGGATTCTGGATTGCAGATTTTAGATTTCAGAATGCAGAATGCAGGACGAAACCATAACGATCAATCTGCAATCTGGAAATCTGAAATCTGCAATTGAACTCGCGGTCACTTCTGCTGCATCACCAACTCGCCGTTCTCCACTTTCACGCCGCCGACGTTGTCGGGCAGCTTCAGCCGGTCGCGCTGCTCGGCGAGTTTCTTTTGCAGCGCCGGATTGACCAGCGAGACCGGCACATCCAGATCGCCGACTTTGAATTCGGTAGGATCGAACGTGGCGTAGCCATCTTTTTCGCCGATGTGGCCGGAAATCGTGATCCACACGTCTTTGCCGGCAATCTGGGTGAGGAACTGGCCGTGCACGACGTCACCGTCGAAACTAACCTGCTGGTCTTTGATGACTGGGGCACCGCTGCCGACGTCGGAGTTGGGAGTAATGCCTGACGCCCCGGCCGTTCCAAGCGATTGCGCCAGCACGGCGCTGATCTCGTCGGAATTGATGTGCACCTCGGCCTTGGGGCTCTGTGCCGCCGGCGATGCCATCTGTCCGGCGTCGGGCTTGGCGGTATCCGTGGATCCGGGAGATCCGCTCGCCTGCGACGTTTGCGACGCCTGCTGGAACTGAGTCATCTTCTGGTCGAAGGATTGGGCGTGCTCGGCGATCGCGGCGGGCGTCTGTGGCTGCGCCACCGGCGTGGGCCGCTTCAGGACCAGGATGATGGCTACCAGCGACGCCACCAGCGTCGCGATGCTGATAATGCGGTCGAGCTTGAGTTTCTTCATAGCGAATCTCGCGCGGCCAGCCCCCAACGGACAGAAGACAGGCAGGCCCAGTATTATGGTAGCGGGGCAGCGAGACAACGTTGAGATGACCAAAGTGATGGTCCGGGAGAATGGTGGCGGGAATTGGTTGCAGCCTGCTCAAAGCAGAACCGATGGGACTCTCCCAGCGACCTTTGAGGCGGCAGTTCTCGGGACTGGGTGGGAGCCGGGTTCCGGGCGCTAGACTAGCTTCAATACTTTCTCCAACGATGTTACCAACGCTTCAGGGGTGTCTTCCTTCAGTACCAGCGCATCCGCCACTGCACGAATGCCGTCTACAGGCGCCTTCGTTTCCGCCAGCACGATGGTGGGAACCTGCGGCCGAAGTCGTTTGATCTGCTGTGCGATAAGCGTCACTTCCGAGTGATTGCGGTCCAGGTCGAGCACCACGGCATCCACCGGCTCAGCGGTTGCCAATTTAATCGCCTCAAATCCGTTGCTTGAATGCAGGACCCGAAACCCCGCGCGGTGCAGGTACCGCACATGGGTCGTCAGACTTCTGTGGTCGCAGCAGAAATGGAGAATCGTGTGGCGCCTCTCGCGCTGTCCGGACATCTCGCCCCCCGTTTCTCGGGGGCTGCAGTCCCCCTCCGCAGCCCCCGACAAGCGGATCATCAACCCAGGCCATATTGGCATTCCGGGGGTTACCGAGTTTGGGCAATATTGCACATTTTTCAAAAAACATTACTCGTGCAGGACCACATCGAGAAGGGTCTCTTTGATGCGCAATTCGCCGTTGTACTCGATGAAACCCATGTCGCGGAACTTGTTCATGAAGAAACTGATGCGCGCCCGCGTGGTGCCCACCATTTCGGCGAGGACCTCATGGGTGATTTTCGGGGCCAGAAAAGACTCCCGCCTGCCTTTCTTGACGAAACGAGCCAGCAGCAGGAGCGTGCGGGCGAGCCGTTTCTCGGAGGAATTGAAGAGCTGGTCGATCAGGTCTTCCTGCACGCGGACAATATGCGCCAGCAGGTAGGTTACGAACATCTCGGAAAAGTCATGCTCCTGGCGCAAGAGCCGGTTAACGACCGACTTCTCGATCCGGGTTACGAGGCATTCGCTCATGGCCACGGCCGTGGCCAGCCGACCCTTGTGTCCGGTCAAACTCTCCTGGCCAAAAAAATCTTCCGGCCCCAGCAATCCCACGACGGCCTCTTTGCCCTGCGATGAGGTGACCACCAGCTTCACGCGTCCCTTTCTCAGGTAGAAAAGGTCCGAACCGGGATCTCCCTGCGAATAAACTACCTGCTTGCTTTGGCATTGAAGGAGCTTCTTCCCTGCTCCAGCCTCGGAGAGGAAAGTCTGCGGGTTGAACGCGACGCGCGCCATATGTGCCTTCCGTTCGGAGACTTCACTCGCTGGTCAGCGCGCCCGAGTTACTTCCGAAGCCGGCAGGCCCTTCATTCCATGGCCTGCACCGCGACACGACGAGAGATAGTCTCTGGCAACTCGGAATCCATCATCCCGTCCCAAGGGAAAGGGATTCGTACTAGCTCATAAGTATTACGGCACATTCGGTCTAGCAATACTCTGATCCGAGTAGACGCCGCAATCTATCTGCCGCCGATCGAACAGGTCCGGGGCTGCTCGTGGGCTTCGGGCCGTCCCACAAGTTCATTCCAGCTTCTTCGCCAGCAACTCATTCACAATCTGTGGGCTGGCCTGGCCCTTGGACGCCTTCATGACCTGGCCCACAAAAAATCCGAGCATGGTTTTCTTGCCCGCGCGGTACTGTTCCAACTGCTTGGGATTGGCGGCGAGAACTTCGTCAATGATCTTCTCCAGCGCCGACGTGTCGGTCGACTGCTGCGGGCGGCCTTCTTCCTCGTAGACCACGGGAAAATCCTTGCCGCGCTCGAAACACAGGTCGTACAGATCCTTGAGCATCTTGCCTGAGATCGTGCCCGTTTCGACCAGATCGGCTGACGCTGCGACTCCCCGCATGGAAATTGGCGAGCGCTCGATATCGATGCCCTTAGCCTTGAGGCGACCCATCAGTTCGCCCTGCACCAGGTTGGCGACGCGCTTGGGATTCTTCGCCGCTTTCGCGGCCTCCTCGAACTGATCGGCCAATGACTTGGAAACGGTCAGCACCTGCGCGTCGTATTCCGTGATGCCGTAGTCCTTCACCATGCGCGCGCGCCGAGCCTCGGGCAATTCGGGCAAGGCGCGGACGATTTCGGCTTTCCATTTTTCGTCCACCACCAGCGGGAGCAGGTCAGGCTCGGGGAAATACCGGTAATCGTGCGCCTGCTCTTTGGAGCGCATGCCGTACGTCTTGCCTTCATTGGCGTTGTAGAGGCGAGTCTCCTGCGTGATCGTGCCGCCCGATTCGATGACGTCAATCTGCCGGCCGATTTCATATTCCAGCGCTTCGCGAATGAAACGGAAGGAATTCACGTTCTTGATCTCAGTCTTGGTGCCGAACTCCTTCTGCCCCCGCGGTCGCACGCTCACGTTGGCATCGCAGCGCAGCGAGCCTTCCTCCATGTTGCAGTCGCTGACGCCGGTGTAGAGGATGATTTCCTTCAATCGCGTCAGGTATTCATAGGCCTCGTCGGGCGAAGAGATGTCGGGCTCGCTGACGATTTCGATCAGCGGCACGCCGGTACGGTTGAGATCAATGGCAGTCTTCTCTTCGGCGCCCGGAAACCCTTCGTGCAGGCTCTTGCCCGCGTCTTCTTCCATGTGCACGCGGGTAATGCCGATTTTCTTCTTGCCTTCGCCGGACGGAACTTCGATGTAGCCGTGTTCGGCCAACGGCTTGTCATACTGCGAAATCTGGTAGCCCTTGGGCAAGTCGGGATAAAAGTAATTCTTGCGCGCGAAGATGGAAGTCTCATTGATGCGGCAATCGAGCGCCATCGCCGCCAGCGTGGCGAACTCCACGGCTTTGCGGTTGAGCACGGGCAGCGCGCCTGGCATTCCCAGGCAAACGGGGCAGACGTTGCTGTTAGGTGGCGCGCCAAACCGCGTCGAGCAGGAGCAGAAAATCTTGGTCGCCGTCAGAAGCTGGACGTGAACTTCGAGGCCGATCACCGGCTCAAACCTGGCGTGGGTGGCGACGGAAGTTTCTGCGGCCGAAGACATAGAACAGGATTATAAAGCCTGCTGTCTCGTGCCGAGACGTCGGCAACGAGCCGATGCTCACGGGTTTTTCGGCGCATTCAGATACTTGTCCATTGCGATTTCGAAGAACAGAAGCTCACGGCCGTTCGAGTCGGCCACGCCGGTAATATCCATGAGCGCGCCGGCCAGGGGCGACGAAATTCCACCCACATCCAAAAACAGGAATCCCGACTGTGTGGTGTGCGGCTCGACGGCCTTGGCGGCGAACTGCGACGATTCGATTTCATCCATTTCCTTCTGGCTGATCGTGCCTTTCACGGTCTTGTGCGGAATGGGAAACGGGCTGGGCTTGGTGTTGGCCTGCGGATTCGACAGCCGCCGGTAAATGTCTTCCGGGGACGTGGGCGTGAGCCTCGAGCGATTCGCAGTGGTCAACTCGATTTCCATGTTGGCGAGGGAAATCGGCTGATCGCCGTCGTTGGTCACTAGGAAGAAAACTGGCAGAAATCCGTGCTCCGCAAAGTTCACGGAAAAGATCTTTGCTTTTTCCTGGGTGTCGTAGGGATCGGCGGCGATGGTGACTTTCTCATCACGATGGAAATCGTGCGCAGGATAGTTTATGGCGGCCTTCGCGACAGGCTTCACAAAGTTCTTGGCCGCCAGAGCAAGCGGGAGCAACAACGCCACCGAGAGCACTCGAACCACTGGGGATGAGGTGAACCGCGAGAGTTGCATGCTGTGATTATAGGGCGAGGTGCGCGTGCTGCGGGTAGCCGGTTTAGAATGGGCAGCTTGAGCTATTTTCTCTACAGTCTGGCGCTGGCGGCGGGAATGCTGTTGAGCCTGCCCTACTGGCTCTACCAGATCCTGCGGCACGGCAAATACAGGTCCGGTTTTGCGGAGCGCATGGGCAGAGTTCCCGCCCGTCTGACTGCGGCGAAGACGGATAGCACGCGCTTGAGACCAGTGATCTGGGTCCATGCCGTTTCCGTAGGCGAGGTGCTGGCGGTCAGTGGTCTGGTCGAGGAAATGCGGCGGGGCTTCCCGACGCATCGCGTGCTGGTGACGACCACGACCGACACCGGTCAGGAACTCGCCCGCGCCCGCTTCGGCCGAGAAAACGTTTGTCACTTCCCGCTCGATTTCGCCTTCGCCATCCGGCCTTATCTGCGGGCTTTGCAGCCGGAGTTAGTCGTGCTTGCCGAGACTGAATTCTGGCCGAACTTCTTGCGGCTGGCGCATGCGAGCGGGGCGCGCATCGCCGTGGTCAACGCGCGCATCTCGGACCGCTCGTGGCCAAACTACCGCCGCTTCCGCTGGGCGTTCAGCAAGATGCTCGCCCAGGTGGACCTGCTTCTGGCACAGACACAGCAAGACCGGGTGCGCCTTGAGTCCATCGGGGCAGTGCCCGGGCGGGTGCAGATTGCGGGCAATCTCAAGTTCGATGTGAACCCGGCGTCGCCGCCGCCTATGGTGGAAAGTCTCCGCCGATCGCTCGCAGCCGAGGGCGCCGGACCCGTATTGGTCTGCGGCAGTACGGTCGAAGGCGAGGAACCGCCGCTCCTGAAGGCGTTTGAGAATATTCAGGTCGAGCATCCGCGGGCCGTCATGATGCTGGCCCCGCGGCGTCCCGAGCGCTTCGACGAGGTCGCGATCCTGTTGCAGCAACTCGGGATTCGCTCGTGCCGGCGTTCGCGCTGGCAGGGAGAACCGCTCGCCGGCGGCGTCCTCCTGGTGGATTCGATTGGCGAACTGGCCGCACTCTATGCCCTGGCCGATGTCGCGTTTGTTGGTGGAAGCCTGGTGCCGCGCGGAGGGCACAATATCATCGAACCGGCGCAGCATGGTGTGGCCATCGTGGTTGGAACTCACACCGAGAATTTTCGCGATATGGTCGCGCTGTTTCAGCGCCAGGACGCGGTGCGCATCGTGACCTTGTCCGACTTGCCCCTGACCCTGATGCACCTGCTGGCCAATGATGCGGAACGGCGGGCTTTGGGCCGGCGCGCCGCCGAAACCATGCAGTCCCAGGCGGGGGCTACGGCCCGGACGCTCGAAGCACTGAAGGCGTTACTCGCGGCCAACCGCGATCCTCGGCCGGTTTCAGCCCAAGCAGCGCATACGGATTGAATCTACTCTCAGCCATCTACGGCACGGTGATCGGAGCGCGCAATTCGCTCTATGACCGCGGAGTTCTGCCGGCACAGAGGCTCGACGGCCCCGTCATCAGCGTGGGCAATATTTCGGCTGGCGGCTCGGGCAAGACGCCGTTCGTGATGCTTCTGGGCGAGCTGCTGCAAGTGCGCGGCATCAAGTTTGACGTGCTGTCCCGCGGCTACGGTCGAAAGAGTCGAGGCGTGCTCCTGGTGGATCCGGCAGGTTTGCCCGGCCAGTACGGCGATGAGCCGCTGTTGCTGGCCCGGAAGCTGCAGGTCCCGGTCATTGTCGGCGAAGATCGCTATCAGGCAGGGAGTTTCGCGGAATCAGAATACGGCGCCCAACTCCACTTGCTCGATGACGGCTTTCAGCACCGGGCGCTCCACCGGGATTTCGATATTGTTCTGATCACGCCGCAGGACGCGACCGACCGATTGCTCCCGGCTGGACGACTCCGTGAACCGCTCACTGCCCTGCACCGGGCCGACGCGGTCGTGCTGACCAGCGGCGCATCCGCCGCGTCCTTCCCGCTGGAGAGAAAACTCGTCTGGCGTGTGCGGCGAGGCATTGCGCCGCAAAATATTCCGCCGCGCCCGGTCGTCTTCTGCGGCATTGCGCGGCCGCAGAATTTCGTGCTGCAACTGCGGGCGTCCAACATCGAGCCCGCCGCGGAAGCGTTCTACCGCGACCACCACGCTTACAGCGAGAAAGACATTCGCGAACTCCTCGCGCTCAGGCAGAAATGTGATGCCGGAGGTTTTGTGACCAGCGAGAAAGATGCCGTCAACCTGGGCCCGTATCTCTCTGCCCTGGAGCCGCTTGCGGTGGTTCCGGTGCGCATGGAACTGGCCGACGCCGCTAACGCTCTGGATACCATGCTGCGCGCCATCGCGGAACGAAAGCGCAAGGCATGAGAGAATCTGCTTGGTTAAGTGTGGCGTGGGCCACTCCCTTCGGCAAGCTCAGAGCCTGCCCTGAGCTCGCCGAAGGGGCAGGTTCTGCCCGCGAAAGTTTGCCGAGAATGAGCGACACAGGTCCACGCACGAAGCGTAGGCAATAAGAAATTCAAGTGATGACCAAACATTCCAAAGAAGCCGACCGGCTCAGAAAGATCGTCGAGGGGTTTCCCGGGATTACCGTAACGGTGCTGGGCGATCTGGTGGCCGACGAATTCATCTTTGGCGAAATTTCGCGCGTATCGCGCGAGGCTCCGGTGCTCATTCTCAAGCATCGCGAGCGGACGGTCATGCCCGGCGGCGGCGCCAACGCGGCCAATAATCTCGCGGATCTGGGAGTGAACGTTCTTCCGGTGGGGATTGTCGGCGACGACGAACCGGGGCGGATGCTGCTGAAATATTTCCGCCACAAGCGGATCGCCGTCAGTGGGGTGCTCAAGGACAAGGCCTACACCACCGTGACGAAGACCCGTATCCTGGCTGGCATGACGCACACCGCGCGGCAGCAGGTGGTGCGCGTGGACCGCGAACCGCTGGACGTGCCCAGTTCTCACCTGACTCGCGAACTGTACCTGGCGGCACGCAATTACGCCAAAGCCTCCGATGCGCTGCTGATTTCCGACTACGGGTACGGCGCCGCCACTCCGGCGCTCGTGAACGCGCTGCGGGAGAAAGGCAGCCTGGGATCGGTCCCAGTCGTTCTCGACTCGCGCTACCGCATACTGCAATATTCGGGAGTGACGGCAGCGACTCCGAACGAACCTGAAGTAGAAGAGGCTCTGGGCGTCCGTGTCGGCCAGGATTGGGAGAAGCTCGTCGCCGCCGGCGAGCAGGTAATGGAGCGCATGCAATTGCAGTCGCTGGTGATTACCCGCGGGCGCGATGGCATGGTCGCATTCGACCGCAAGCACAAGCCGGTGGACATCCCGATCGTTGGCTCTGACCAGGTTGCGGACGTGACCGGCGCCGGAGACACCGTGATTGCCGCGTTCACCGCGGCCCTGGCGGCGGGAGCGACGACCGAGGAGGCAGCGCAACTGGCGAATTACGCGGGTGGAATTGTGGTCATGAAGCGCGGCACGGCAACCGTCTCGCGCGACGAGTTGTTGCACGCTCTCGATCACTCGCCGCCAGTCACACAACCCCATTGAACGCAGACATCAAAATCTTGAGCCGGGAGCAACTTCGCCGGCAGGTTGACGAATGGCGGCGTACCGGCGAACGCATCACGTTGGCCAACGGCGCTTTCGACCTGCTGCACGTGGGGCACGTGCGCTATCTGCGCGGGGCCAAAGCTTTGGGCGGAAAACTCGTCGTCGCGGTAAATTCCGACGAGTCGGTGCGCGCGCTCAAAGGCGAAGGCAGGCCTGTATTGCCTGAGAACGAGCGCGCGGAAATCGTCGCGGCCCTGGCCGACGTGGATGCGGTGACGATCTTTCCCGAGCTCGACGTGAGGGCAGTCATCCGCGAGATCCGCCCCGACATTCAGGCCAAGGGAACCGATTACACCGCCGAATCCGTGCCCGAACGCGATGCGGTAGCCGAGTACGGAGGCCGGGTCGAGATCGTCGGCGACCCCAAGCATCACTCCACCAGTGAGATCATTCGTTCGCGGCGGTTGCCGAGGAAGTCTTGATTGCTCATTCTGAGGGAAGTTCGAGGATGGAACGCCTGCTGATCGTGCGCTTGAGCGCGATGGGCGATGTGATCCATGCTCTGCCCGCTGCACAGGCGTTGCGCGATGCATTTCCGCAGGCGATGATCGGCTGGCTGATCGAAGAACGCTGGGCCGAACTGCTCTCGGCGCCGGGAACGCCGCGGCGCGGACCCCGATCCCCGCAGCGGCCCTTGGTGGATTGGGTTCACTCTGTGAACTTGAAGGCGTGGCGGAAATCACTGTTGGCGGTCCACACCGTGCAGCAAATCGCAGGGGTGTGGAACGACATCCGCAGCACAGGCTATGACGTTGCCGTCGATCTCCAGGGCGCGATCCGGTCGGCGGTGCTCGCCCGCTGGTCCGGCGCTCGCGTCGTCTACGGGGCGGCTGAGCCGCGGGAGTCTCCGGCCAGCATCTGGTATACGCGCCAAACCGTAGCGGACGGAGCCCATGTGATTGAGCACGCTCTTTCCGTCGCTGCGACCGTGGCGGGGGCAAAACGAAACGTGCCGCGCGCCGAGTTACCTCGTGATCGTGAGACCGAGCGCCAGATTGACCAACGTCTCTCGGCGGCTGGTGTCGGCGGCTTTGCCATTCTCAATCCGGGTGCGGGCTGGGGAGCGAAGCGCTGGCCCGCTGAGCGCTACGGTTCGGTTGCCAAAGCGCTGGCCGACGACGGCATACGGACGATCATCAACTATGGCCCGGGGGAAGAGAGCTTGGCGCGCGAAACCGAAGCTGCGAGTGAAGGCGCAGCCAAGTCCATGAAATGTTCGCTCACCGAATTGATCGCGCTGACCCGGCGGGCGAAACTTTTTGTCGGCGGCGACACTGGACCGATGCATCTTGCGGCAGCGTTGTGCGTTCCAGTGGTTGCGATTTTCGGGCCCACCGATCCCGCGCGCAATGGCCCCTACGGCACGCGCAGCATTGTGCTGCGCAATCCGGCCAGCCCGACCACGCATGCGCGCAATTCCCAACCCGACCAGCCTATGCTCGAGATTGGCGTTGACGCGGTGGTGGACGCTGCTCGCAGTCTGCTCGCGGGCAAGAATGGCGGACAAGAGTGTCTGCCCCACAGGGAAGGCGCGCATGGCTGAGTGGCAGACTATCGCGCGCCGCATCCGCGTGCCGCTGGGATTCGTCTTTGCCGTGGTGTATTTCTGGCTGGCGCGACCGACCTGGAGGTTTCTTGGGTTCGGCTGCATCCTCATCCTGCCGGGACTTCTGATTCGCGCGCTGGCTTCCGGCCACGTACGCAAAAACGAGGCGCTGGCTACTTCCGGACCGTACGCGCACACGCGGAATCCGCTCTATCTGGGATCGCTTCTGATCGGTGTGGGATTCGCCATAGCCGCGCGCAGCTGGTGGGTGGGCGTTGCCCTCGTCGTGATGTTCTTTGCCATTTACCTTCCGGTAATTCGCGACGAGGAGGCATTCCTGCGGCAGAAGTTCCCGGAGTTCGAGGAATATACGCGGCGGGTGCCGAGGATGTTTCCGAGAATCGCCCCATACTCGCGCGGCGATTCTGGAGGATTCTCTTTCGATCTGTACATGAGGCATCGCGAGTACAACGCGCTACTGGGAGCATTGGCGATGTTTGCAGCGCTGGTGGCGAAGATGATGCTCGCTAAGAATAATTGATGATTGCTGAATTTTGATTGTTGAACAAAACCACGTGCGTACCGTGGGCTTCCATTCAACAATCAACAATCAAAATTCGACAATTGCCCGGCTACTTCTTGGCCAGCAATTCCCTCGCCCGGCTCAGTTCCGGACGCGTTGAACTTCCGCCGTCGCAGGTTTTCACCAGAAGCGCGTAATACTCCTCAGCGTCACTTTGCTTGCCCGCCTCTTCCGCGGCGCGCGCCGCGCCGTAGAGGCCGTTGAACCGGTTGGGATTGAGCTTCAGGTCGGTCTGATACTCGACCAGCGCCTGCTCTGGGCGCTTGGCTTCGAGCAGGAGATCGCCCAGCATTTCCTCGGCGGGCAGGTATCCCGTCTCGCTGAATCCATCGGTTTCTTTTTCGGCAATCGCACGCAGCAGCTTGATGGCCTCGTCGTCTTTGCCTTCGGCATGGTCGATCCATGCCAGTGGTGCGCCGATCTCCCTATCCAGAAAGTCGGCTTCACCGGTCTTCTTCTTGTCGCGAAGCGTTTTGGAAATTATTTTGACCTCGTCGATGTCTTTTCGGGCATCGGCGAGTTGGCCGCTGCGCGCGGCGCCCACAGCCCGCGCCAGATACGTCACGGCGTTGTACTCGGAATCCGCGCCGGCTGCGGGCGGCAGCGAGGCGGCATCGCTCCAATGATGCAACTCCAGTGCATAGCTGGCCTCGAAGTTCTGCAGGGCGTAAGAGCGCATGTCCATGCCGTAGTCGGACATATCATGCATGGCAGGCATGGCTTTGACTTCGTCGATCACCTTCCGGGCGTCGGCTTCGCGGCCGCTCTGCAGGCAGGCGTAGACGAGAAAATCCATGGCGTGGAACTGGTGGCTTTCGCCGCCCATGCCCATGGCGGCGGTCTTGCGGGTGGCGGCAATGGATGCCACGTTTGAGTTGATGTCGTCCTGCCACAGACCGACACGGGCGAAAATGTGCGAAGGCATGTGCAGCGCGTGCGGCGCGGCGGGCGCAATCTGCGCGTAGCGGCGAGCGGCAGGAATGCCGAGTTCAGCCAGTTGCGGCCGATCGTAGCTGTGGATCAGGTAATGCGCTACGCCGGGGTGGTCGGGCTCGATGGCAAAGAGCTTTTCGAGGATGGCAGCAGCTTCCTTCCGATTAACGAGTGCCTTGTCGTCGTGCGGCTCCGAAGCCAGCAGCGAAAGTGCGTAGAAGGCTGCGGCCTCGTGGTCATCGGGATACGACTCGTACACCTTCTTCATCGCGTCGGAGTAGGCCTTGGCGCGGGCGGCGTGATCGGACTTCTCTGAGTTGCTATAGAAGGCTCCGATGGCGGCGATGTACGCCTGCTCGCGCGGAGTGGCTTTCTCGGCGAGCTTCTTGGCCGTGCTTGTTTGATCCAGACCGCGGGCGATCACCTTGGCGTCAGGCTCGTTCCACAGCTGATGCCACAGACTCATGGCGACTCCCCAATGGGCCATGGCACAGTTCGGATCGTCCTTGGCAATCTCCAGGAATTCCTTCTCGGCCTCCTCGTACCAGAAGGAGTGCAGCAGAGCAACGCCACGCTCGAACGGCTTCTCGACTGACGGCGCGCACGAAACCGGGAAATGGACCGTCCCCAGTTGGGCCTGGTTAAGATCCTCGTGGTGATGGTGTTCCTGGTCGTCGTCGGACAGTGCAGGGCAAACAAGGAGCAGCGGAAGCAACAGCAGCCACGCTAAACGTTTCATGGAAGACCCCACGCTTGCAGTGATGCGATTCTAGTCATGCGGCGAGGGAGGGTCAAACCGGCGGCGGGTGGGGTGGAGCGGCCTGGAATATACGCCTCAGGTTTGCCCGACACACCAAGCTGACCGGCCGGGCACGAAAAAGCCCCTCGCTTGTGCGAGGGGCTTCTCCTAAAGTATCACGTCGAGGCCTGGCGCCTGCGCGCGATGTTAATTCTTACTTCGTCGAGGCCAGTTGCTCCAGATCGTTCTTCAGCAAGCTGATTTCGACGCGGCCTCCGCTGACATGTTTGGTCTTGGCGGCAGCTTCATCGGCTGATGGGGCGTTGCCCATGCCAACCAGATAAATGCGATAGACCGGGATCTCATGGTTGAGCACCAGGTAACGCACCACCGACTCGGCCATCTTCTGCGAGTTGGTGATCGCCGTCTGGCCCTTGCCGGAAGAGAAGCCCTGCACTTCGAAGATGTAGCCGTGCTGTCCCTTGACGGTGGTAGCCATCTGATCGATCGCGTCCTTGGCGGTCTGGCTGAGCGTGGTCTGGCCGGGGCGGAAGCGAATCTCAGTCTGGTTCTGCGCCTTGTACTGATCAATGTTGCTGACGACGGTTTCGACCGTCTGCACGCGGGTGGTGGCTTGCTGCGCGCTCTGCTGGGCCATGGTCGCCTTGTTGCCGGCGTCGAGAGCGTGCTGATCAGCCTGGTCAGCCTTATCGGAGGCGAGCTTGATACCGGCCTGGGCGCGGGCGTCCGTATCGCGGATCGCCTTGCTGTTGGCGGAGGTCAGTTCGTCGAGTTCGTTGACGCGGTCGCGGACGGGCTCGGTCTGGCGCTTCACGTAGTTCTTGCGGGCGAACGGATTCAGACGTCCCCAGAAGCCCTCACGGGATGGCAGAGCCAAAGGCGCTTTGCCGGTCGCGGTGTCGGTTGACGTAGCCGGGGTTGCGGCAGGCTGGCTCGGGTTGGACGATGTGGTCTGCGCGAGGACCGGCACTGCAAGAACGGCGGCCAGCGGCAGGGCGATGAGTAGGCGATGCTTCATAATAGCTTCCTCCAAGTTAGGGAGCGTTTGGGGCTCCGTCCGGCACGCTTCAGCGTGCGTGAAATTTTGGTTGCGTCCCCTGAACAACAAAATGTAGCAGATTTGTCACTCGGCCCGCGGCGACGCAACGTTGGGCCGTTGAACCCGGGGCGCCCGGTTACCTTGGCCCCTGTACTTCCTACTACAGGTTGGATGCCAAAGAGTAGCATTGGGCATGCTGAGCTAAGTCTCTGATATCTAAAGAGATTGTAGTCCTGGCGAAAGCGGGAAGATAGTCCCGGCACGTAATTTTGGCAAACCTGATATAAAAACTGCGTAATTCCTTGGAACTCTTGCAATACGGGGGAGGGGTATTTTGCCAGACAGAAAACCAGGTTGGGACGGGCAGCGGAGACAGAATGTAAGTCGATCTGCAGTACTGTTGGGACTCACAGTAGGGATACTCTGTGGGGCAATGTGGGGTTATGAGGCGCGGGTGGCCGATGCGGAATCGCCCTCGGGGACGGCATCTTCGCGCCTGTCAGCCGAGCATTTGCAGCAGTACTCCGACCTGGCCGTGACCTGGATGCAGGAATATCTGCGCATCGATACGACCAACCCGCCGGGAAATGAAATGCGGGCAGTTGCGTTCTTCAAAAAGATCCTGGATCAGGAAGGCATTGAAAATCGCGTGTTCGAGTTCGCGCCCGGACGCGGCGATCTGTGGGCGCGGCTTCCCCACACAACCGGCGAAACCAAGCGGCCCATCATTCTGCTCAACCACATGGACGTCGTGACCAGCGATGCCTCGCACTGGAGAGTTCCACCCTTCAGCGGAGAGATGCGGGAGGGCTACATTTGGGGCCGCGGGGCACAGGACATGAAAGATGAGGGCCTGGCACAGCTCCTCGTGATGGTGATGCTGAAGCGTGAACAAGTGGCGCTGGACCGGAACGTGATTTTTCTTGCGGTCAGCGACGAAGAGGCCGACGGTACGGGCACGGATTGGTTCATCGAGCATCAGCGCGATCTGCTGGGGAACGCGGAGTTCCTGATCAACGAGGGCGGCGAAAACCTGCTCGAAAACGGCAAGGTCGCCTACGTAGGCGTCGACGTGGGCGAGAAGACCACGTACTGGCTGCATGTGGTGGCGCACGGCAGGCCGGGCCACGGATCGCGCCCCATCCCGGATTCGGCGCCCAACCGGCTGGTGCGGGCGCTGGATCGCATTCTTGACTACCGCACGCCACTGCGGGTGTTGCCGGTGGTGGATGAATTTCTACGCGACATGGCGCCTTACGAACCACCCGGGCAGGCGGCTTATTACCGCAACATTCGCAAGGCAATCGAAGACAAGAAATTTCAGGACGTAGTGGAAAGGGACGAGTCTTTGAACTTTCTTCTGCGCGACACGATTTCGCTGACCATGCTGGGCGGATCAGGGCAGACCAATGTGATTCCCCCGGAGGCTTGGGCCAATCTCGACGTGCGCATTCTGCCGGGTGGCGATCCAAAGGCGGTGCTGGAAGCGGTGCGGCGGGTGGTGAATGATCCGAACGTCACGGTCGAGCCGCTGAATGCGGAGTTCCGCGTGGCCAATTATTCGGGGACCGATAACGCGCTGTTTGCCGCCATCCAGCAGGTGTCGAGCAAGTACTTTCCCGGCACGCCGGTGGTGCCGCATATCACCAGCGGATACACCGAAAATCAGCGCTACCGGCCACTGGGCATCGTTGCCTACGGGTTCACCCCTTACGCCGCGACCGAGGAAGAGGGCAACACCGAGCATGGCAACGATGAACGGATTCGGGTGGAGGAAGTGCGCCGCGGCCCGCGGATTCTGTTTGATGTGGTGGCGGCGGTGGCGGGGGAGTGACTTCTTTGCCACGGATTTACGCGGATTTCCACGGATTTTTCATTGCTGCGGGACTTTGGGGACTACGAATTCGTCGAAGTAGCGATAGAGCGTGTCGCGATGAGCGGCGCGGTAGGGGGCATAATCCTGGGCGATCTCGCCGTCGGCGCGGTTCAAGAGCGCGAAAGGTTCAATGAGCCCAGCTTGATCGATCTTCACCAGTGCGGCGAGCGAAGGATCGATTGCAGTGACGTCAGGCTGCTTGAGCGCCAGGACCATGAGCCGCAGCCCGTCGACTTCCTCGCTGAGCGTGCGTCGATACTGCAATTCGCTTGGGAACTGTTGCCTGAACTTCCCCTGCTGCCATTGCAGGCGCCGGCCGAAATAGGCCATCCACGGTTTGAACATGGGATCCTCCGTGTGAAATGACGGGTCGAGAGTGAGTTTCGGCCCGGCCGCGGTAGCGATGATCTTGCCCTTGTCCTGTATGCGAACCCAGTTTAGGGCAACCTTGTTGCGCTGCGACCACTGGGCCAGCCCGCTCCAGGAGGTCTTGCTGTAAGGTTCGGCAACGACCGCGTTGATATACTTTTCGCGGGCTTCGGCACCCCTCCCCGTGGCCCACAGGGCATCGCCCCAGTAGCGGTAGGCGGTCTCACGGTTGGGATCGATCTGAATCGCGCGTGCAAACCACTCTCCGGAACTGCCATAGATCTTCTGTTTGAAGTAGGTGTCGCCGATGAAAACGGCGGCCTCGTAATCGTTCGGCTGCAGCAGGAGGGCGCGAAGATAGCCGTCGCGAGCTTTTTCGAGGTTGCCGCGCGCAGTCTGCTTCCGCCGCCTTCATGGCGCCATCGACGTCCTTCCGATTGGAAAAAGCTGGCTCGGAGCCATCCGGGGGAATCTGAAGGAGAAGTTGGATCATGGGGCCGCTGTCGCCCAACTTCTGTGCTTGCACGGCAACGGCGCGGGCTCTGGCTCGCGCTTTCTTGCGGAGTTCGGGATCAGACAGCGTGGTGGCGTAAGCCATCATGGAGAATGCCCAGCGCTCTTTGATCGTGGTGTCCTGATCGTGGTTGGCAGAGAGCTGCTCGAACAGCGGCATGGCATCGACGAACTTGCCGGAGTCGAACAGGTCCATAGCCCTTTGTCGCTCCGGGTCATCTTTGACGGCCAGCGGGTTGGAGTGTGATTCCGCCGGTGCGGATGCGGGCTGTTCTTGCTGAGCGATCGAGAGACCGGAGAGCACGATTGACGCCAGAGCGAAATTGAGGAGACGACGAAGAAAACGAAGGGGCATGATGGCCTCCCGTCTGCCACTGACGGAGAGAACGCCTGAAGTTTCCAAGTTTGCGGCTTACTCAGTCAAGGATGCAAGAAGAATAAGAATCGTTGTCGCCAAATATCCCCATGCTTAGCTTCCGCCGTGCTTCTCGTATTGCTCGAAAATGGAGTTGTCGGTCATGCCGGCGACGGCGGATTTTGTTCGATGTGGTGATGGCGGTGGCGGGGGAGTGAAGCGGAAATCTCAGAGGCTAAGGCCCTAAGAAATCTCGCCGGGAGCTGCCTGACAGCTAAATCCCAGCGGTCCGAAACGCAGGCCAACGAGTGTAATCGCGATCGCCAACTACGAGCCAGGTTCGCCCCGCCTTGCACTGCGCGAGGATGGCGGCCAGATGGCCCAAGCCTCCACTTTCGACGGTGCTATACCGCGTTCAGGCTCTGGTACAGCCATATACCCGTGAGCACGAGCAGAAATACTCCAGACCCGATGCTGAACACGCGCACTGGGATGATAAGCCGGTTGAGTTTGGCCAACAGTTCGGTCTGCTCATCGTGCATGTGTGAACTCGCATCATCCAGAAACAACTGGTCATCCCGGTGCATGGTAAGTGTGCTCTTGTAGATCAGGAGGACGATCAGGCCAATTGCGAAAACTCCGAAGATTACCGCCACAACAGTCAGCGTCATAAGCCACCTCGGCCCGTGCAGGCGGCTTCCCCGCCTCACAGAATAATTATAGTCCTTTACTGTGATAAGCCCGACCGGAGCGATTACACTCATCGGGCCATGATGAGTGTAATGGCGATTTTGCAGCAACAACCACACCGCAGGGCACCAGTGCTTAAGGACAAGTCCTTTCAGCTTCACCCCAATTGCCTCCCCAACCAGCATCGGGGTGGTCTTTGTGGTAGCGCGCAGCATCGGGCACGAGGCTGCAGAGTGCCCAGCACCCGGTCCGTGAAGTCAGGCACGACGTGTTGACCCGACGTGCAGCACGGCTCTCTGAATCCGTTGCAGACGGTGTGATCCACATATTTACTCCTTCGCCAGTTCCGCTGCCGACGTGTAAATGTGTCCATCCGACGACGTATCGGTTAAGTTCAGGCCAAGGTTGTTTTACCGAAGAGTACTCTTGCAGCACATAGTCTGGAATTGTGGGCGCAAGGCTCCAACTTCCGCCGAGCCACTCATCTCTGCCCTCCACTAGCACCTCTGCCGACACTCCCTCTACCCGACCTTGGTTGATGTCAATACTCCCAGTTGTTCTCCACATGCGCAGCCCAACAGCCCGTCGGAGAGAAGGATTGGCATTGATTACACTAACAACTCTTGTGCCGATGCCTTCAAATCGTTGGCGATGGCCGGTCATGTTCCCGAAGTACCATGGATCCACTTCGACGACGTATTCGTATGCGCCGCGAGCCTTGTCAGGCTGACTCCAGCGGTATCCCCCGTACCGTTCGACTGCTGACAACGCCGATTCTTCCGTGTCGCCAATGTTGATGCCATTCAGCATAGTCAGCATCTGGGACATGCGATGGGCCTCGTAGCTTAGATACAGTCGGAGCGAAAGGTAAAGGCCGATACTGACGGTAACGAGTAGCGCAACGATTCTTGCCGCTCTTCTCGCCACCCTGCTCATGCGCAGCATTGTACGCCGCATGGAATATGTCTTGCGCGTGGCTGTTGTAAGCAGGCGATAGCACTCACTAACCCGATCGACCTGTCGAAGCGCTGCCGCCAGCGAAAACCATTTGTCTACGCCGCCCCGCAGTGCTTCTCGTACTGCTCAAGAATGAAGTTGTCGGTCATGCCGGCGATGTAGTCGCAGATGACGCGGGGCAGCGATTCGTTCGCCTCTTTCGCTTTCGTCTGGTAGTTGTGCGGCAGAGCCTCGGGATGTTCCATCCAGAAGGCGAACAGCTCGCCCACGACGCGCTCGGCGTCGTCTTTCTCATCGGCCAGGGCCGGGCTGAAGTACAGATTCTCGTACAGGAAGTCTTTCGCCTGCCGGCGCTCGGCACCGACCGCGGGGCTGAAGGCGGCCAGGCGTTCACCGTGCCGGCGAACGTCATCGAGCGCTTGCACTCCCGCTGCTTGCAAGCGGGTTTGCGTGTTGGTGATCAAGTCGCCAACCAGGCGATTGATCATGCGCTTCAGCGCTTCGTTGAACTTCAGCTTGTCCGGCGCGGCGGGATAGATTTCCTCGACTTCGCCATAGAAATCGTCAAAGACCGGAACGCCTCCCCGGATTTCTTCGAGCGAAAGCAGGTGAGCTTCGTATCCGTCGTCGAGGTCGGCGGTGTTGTAGGCGATCTCATCGGTCAGGTCAATGAGTTGGGCTTCGAGCGGCGGACGCTGGTCGAGCAGGTACTCGGCAAGCTCCGGGTGTTCTCGCGCGTGGTAGTCGCGCGAATGCTTGATGATGCCTTCGCGGACCTCGAAGGTCAGGTTCAGGCCGCGGAAGCCAGCGTAGCGCTGCTCAAAATCTTCCACGATGCGCAGCGCGTGCAGGTTGTGGTCGAAGGACAGGCCGTGGCGGCGCATGGCCGTGTCGAGTGCCTTCTCGCCGGCATGGCCGAAGGGAGGATGGCCGATGTCGTGAACCAGCGCCAACGCCTCGGCCAGATCGACGTTGAGGCCGAGCGCTCCGGCGATGGTGCGGGAGATTTGCGAGACTTCCAGCGTGTGCGTCAGCCGGTTGCGAAAGTGGTCGGAATAGCGGCGCGTGAAAACCTGAGTTTTGGCTTCCAAGCGGCGGAAGGCGCGGGCGTGAATGACGCGGTCGCGGTCGCGCTGGAAATCGTTGCGGTAAGGATGCTGGGGCTCAGGGAAGCGGCGTCCGCGGGAATGCTCGACATGCACCGCGTAGCCAGCCAGCATGGGGGAAGTCTAGCATTGTTGATTGATGATTGTTGATTGTTGATTGAAAAGCGGGATCGGAGATGCGAGCCATGATTCCGCGCGTCCCTCAGAGGCTAAAGCCTGCCTTCATTTCTATACGCGATGGCACGACTAAAGTCGTGCCCTTCCCAATTCTCCCAACGCGTAATTCTTACTGGCAACTGGATACTGGCAACTGATCACTGCTTTCCAGATTCTTCTTTGGCCAGCTTCACTTTGGCGGCGTCGAGCTTTTGCTGGACTTTGGCGAAAGCCTCGCTGTCCTGTTCGGCCGGAACTGTCTTGCTCCACTCCTGTACGGAACGCTCCCAGTGGGCAGCGGCCAGTTTCAGACGGCCGGTCTTCTGGTAAAGATCGCCGAGATGCTCCTGCACGGTGGGGTCAGACCCCATATGCAACGCGGCTTTGTTCAGGGCCTCTTCGGCCAGATCATACTTGCCGAGCCTGAAGTAAACCCAGCCGAGCGAATCAAGGTAGGCGCCGTTGTTCGGCTCGAAACTGAGTGCCTGCTTGACGTAGTTGAGCGACTCCTCGAGTTTCACGCCGCGATCCGCGTTCATGTAGCCGAGGTAGTTGAGCGTAGCCGCGCTCTGCGGATCAGCGGGCGGGACCGACGCCAGGACTTTGCGGAACTCGGCTTCCGCCTCGTCGAACTTCTTCTGGCGCTGCAAGGTGTCCCCGTACAGGAACCAGACCGCGGCTTTATCGTCAGTCTTGGTCGATAACTGCTCGGCCTTGTTCAGAGCTTCCTCGGAATCCTTCCACCGCTTGACCCGCGAGTACATAATGCCCAACCGCATGTAAACCTCGCGATCGGAGGCGTCGCCTTTAAGCATGGAGCGCACGTCGGCGATGGCCTTGTCGGCTTCGCCGGTATCGGCCAGTTGGGAGTCGAGCACCATGCGCAGATCGCGATCGTCGGGCATCTTCTCGACCGCTTCTTTGGCGGCAGCGGTGGCTTGCGGCCACTGTTTGGCCTCGCGATACGTATCAATGATCTCCTGGTAGCCGCTGCGCTCGTTCTCGTCGCCCAGGAACAGCATTTTGCGGAAGGTGTCGGCGGCGGCGGCGTAGTTCTCCTGCTCGCGGTAGATCATGCCCAGGCGCTCAAGAAAGATAGCGCGGTTGTTGCGCTCGGCCTGGCTGTAACTCGGATCGCTTTTCTCGGATTTCTTCAGCAGGTCCTGCAAGAGTTTGACTGCATCGTCGTAACGGCCCTGGGCCTGGTAGACGGCGGCCATGTTGTAGGGCACGTCCATGGTGTCGGGAGCCAGCGCGTCAGCCCGCTTCAGGTTCTCGAGCGCCAGGTCGTATTGGCCCTGGCGGCGATAAATTTCGGCCATGCGCACGAAGCTCTGCGCGTCCTCCGGGTTCGAGTCCACGATGACCTTGTACTGTTCCAGCGCCGCATCGAGCTGCCCATCGTTCTGCAGGTTGTCGGCCAGGCCGCGAATCGCGTCGAGATTGTCGCGATCGAGCATGACCGCATGGCGGTAAGCATCAATGGCGCTCTTGTAATCCTTGCGCTGTTCGTAGGCAGTGCCCAAAGCGGCATAGAGCTTGGCGGAGCGCGCCGAATCGGGCACGGCGCTCAGCACCTGGAGAGCGTGTGCGGTGTCGCCTTCGTCGGTGTAAAGGATCGCCAGCGTCGTCACAGCGTCTTCCGAGCTGGGATCGAGCTTGATCGCAGTCTTGAGCTCACTCTCGGCTTTCTGCATGTCGTTGTTGAGGCGGTAGAGGCGGCCGAGCAACAGGTGGTTGTCCACGTTATTGGGTTCGAGCTGCACGATCTGCTCGTACTGCTCAATCGCCAGCTTGAGCATGTTTTCCGAGCCCGAGCCGCTAGGCATGTCACCCAGGGAACGAAGATAGATGCGGCCGAGAAGCTTGTGCGCTTCCAGATTCTTGGGGTCGCGCTTGATCATGTCCTGGGCTTCCAGGACCGCGTCGCGGATGCGCCCCGTCTTCACATAAAGTTCGGCGAGGCCCGAGGTCAGAAATTCTGCGGTCGGATCCGCCTCGATGGCGAGGCGGTATTCCTGAATGGCCGAGTTGGCAAGATCGCTGCGGCCGTAGGCTGTGACCATCTCCTCGTAGTAATGAGCCAGCGCGTAGTGGTAGTAAGCGGCTGCGCGGTCGATCTTTCGCGGCGCGGACTGGGCTGCAGCAGCATCGGACGGGGTTGATCCGGATGGAGATGACGGGCTGGTTTGGCCGACGGCCGCCGCTGCCAATACCGCGATCAGAGAGAAGAGGCAAAAAAGTCTATTCATGCTGGACCTGAATATGCGCAAGCGCGTTCCCGAAACCTCAGCCAGTTGGATGCAAAGCCACCAGAGGAAGGGTACTTTTATTCTACCCCGACCGCTGACGGGATGGGAAAAAACCATGCTGCTGCCTGGGCACCAGCGAAACCGGAAGGACAGGACCGGTAGAAAGCAGACCTCGGACCTCGGACCTCAGACCTCAGACCTCGGACTGCTCTTGGCTGAGGTCTGAGGTCTGACGCCTGAGGTCTGAGTTTAGTGCCGGAAATGCCGCACTCCGGTAAACAGCATGGCCAGTCCCAGACGATCTGCGGCTTCGATGACTTCGGCGTCGCGCTGCGAGCCTCCGGGCTGAATGATGGCAGTGGCGCCGGCCCTGGCGATTTCTTCCACGCCATCGGGGAAGGGGAAAAAGGCGTCAGAAGCGGCGACTGTGCCCTCCAGCGGGAGTTGGGCTTTCATGGCGCCGATCTTGGCCGAATCCACCCGGCTCATCTGGCCGGCTCCGACTCCGACCGTCTGGCCGTCGCGGGCGTAGACGATCGCGTTCGACTTGACGTGCTTGCACACCTTCCAGGCAAACAGCAGAGCGCGGGTCTCCTCGGGCGTGGGAGCGCGTTTGGTGACGACCTGGAGATCGGCGTCCTGCAAGGGACGAAAGTCGGCCTCCTGCACCAGCATCCCTCCGGAAACATTCTTGAGCACCCATTTCTGCCGCGCAGAAACGACTTCAACCAGACGCAGATTTTTCTTGGAAGCCAGGGTCGCCTTGGCGGCTTCATCAAATGCGGGCGCGGCGATAACTTCGAGGAAAAGCTTGTGCATCTCCTCGGCGGCTTCGCCGTCTACCGGGCGGTTGACGCCGATCACACCACCGAAGGCCGAGACCGGATCGCATTCGAGGGCCCGCCTGTAGGCTTCCGCCAAAGTCTTGCCCGTGGCCGTTCCACACGGGTTGGTGTGCTTGATGATGGCGCACACCGGGGCGTCAAACTCCTGCGCCACGTCCCAGGCAGCCTGCAGGTCCACGATATTGTTGTAGGAAAGTTCTTTGCCCTGCAGTTGGCGGGCGTTGGCCACGCCTGCGCCCGAGCCGTCGGAGTACATGGCCGCCTTCTGGTGCGGATTTTCGCCGTAGCGCAGGTCCATGGTTTTTTGAAACGAGAAGCGCAGGACTTGCGGGAACGTTCCACCCTCCGGCTGCAGCTGAAATGTCTCGTCGCTCACACGTTCGAGCGTGGAAGCGATGGCGGAATCGTAAGCGGCCGTGGTGGCAAAGGCCTTCTGTGCGAGGCGCCACTTCGTAGCCAGCGAGAGCATGCCGCCAGACCGCTCCAGTTCGGCCGCAATTACGCCATAGTCTGCCGGGGACGTCACAATGGCGACGTCGCGAAAATTCTTGGCGGCGGAGCGGATCATGGACGGCCCGCCGATGTCGATGTTCTCGATCAATTCGTCGAAAGCGACCCCGGGCTTGGCGGCGGTCTTCTCGAAGGCATAGAGATTCACCACCACCATGTCGATGGGGGCGATGCCGTGCTCGGCCACAGCGGCCACGTGCTTGGGGTCGTCGCGGCGGTGCAGGATTCCTCCGTGGACTTTGGGGTGCAGCGTTTTGACGCGGCCGTCGAGCATTTCCGGGAAGCCGGTCAGTTCGGAGATGTCTTTGACGACGATGCCGGAATCGCGCAGCAGCTTGGCCGTGCCGCCGGTGGAAATCAGCTCGATGTGGAGAGCGGAAAGTGTACGGGCGAAATCCACCAGGCAGGTTTTGTCGGTGACGCTGAGAATGGCGCGCTGGATGCGGGAAGTGGGAGACATGATGGCCCTCTGGTTTTGAGCTGAATGTACGGAAATGAATGCCGACTTCGGTGACCGAAGATTCTATCAGCAACTCACGCCGTTGGTGGGTTGTCGCTGGTCGTCAGTCGTTGGCTGCAGTCGGAAAGGCGAATCTGTGGCGAGATTCAAGAAATTCCGGCTTCCAGTGGGGGCGGGCGAACGACCAACGACTAAGGACCAACGACGGATTTCCTACGTTTTGGCCTTGGCTTTCAGCTTGACGTGGCCGCCGGCCAGCTCAACCGAGTATTCGACGCCGTCGCAGTGGTACTGCTTGCGAATCTGCTGGGTCTTTTTCTGAACGAACGCAGCGAACGAGTCGACAGTCCCGCTGACATTCTCGCCGGCCTTCTTCTTGGCCGCGACCAGAATGTTGTAAAGGCGCTCGACCTGTTCCCGCTCCGTCTTGTCCACCTTGTGCAGGACGAAGTGCGGCGGCGAAGCCGCGCCACCGTGCGCGCCAGTTGCCGCGGCGGCGGCCGCAGACACTCCATATACCGGATGGTGCTTCTGTTCGTGTTCTTTTTCTTCGCGCACTCCCTGAATCGAGAGCAGCGCGTCCTGCGGACGGCGGTAGCCTTCCTCGCGGATGCGCGATTTCTTCCGCCACAGGTCGCTGTAGATCGCGTAACGCTGAGCCATTTCGTTGTAGCGGTAACGCTGGGAGAAGCTCATGCGGCCGCCGTCGGAGAACTTCCGCAGCAGGGACAGCACCTTCCACTCGATATCCGTGGGAGGCTTCTTGGTCGGGTTGCTGAAGTAAATCTCGTACTCGATCTTCAGCCGGCGCAGCTGAGTATCGAGAACGGTCAGTTCTTCGTCGATGGTCACAGTCGTCTCCATGCCCAGTGTAGTAAGGCCGGAGGCTCGGGGCGAGGTTCCCGTCGGTCACGAAGGGATATGGAACGAAAGTAAGGTGGGGAGTCGCGAGTGGTGAGCCCTGAGTTGCGAGGAATTCGGTTGGGTGGAGTTCAGGGGCCACTCGGGGCTCGGGACTCGCAGCTCAAGACTCGCAGCTTACTTCGAGTTCGAGGCCATTTTCTTGACCATGGCCAGGACCAGCTTGCGGTCGCTGTCGTTCAAACTGGCGGCGTATCGGCGGATCTGGCTCAAAAAGCGGACTTCATCATCGGAGAGCTGGGGCAGTCCCTTGGAACCGTTGCTGTGGCCGGACTCGGCGAAGAACTGCGACAGCGGGAGTTCCATGGCCCCCGCAATCTTGGAAAGCGTATCCAGCGAAGGGATGGTGTGGCCGTTTTCCACCCGCGACAGGTAGCAGCGCAACAGGCCGGTTCGCTTTTCGATGTCGCCCTGGGACATTCCTTTTTGCAGTCGATAGTTGCGGATCGTCTCGCCGATGTTCATGGTAGGCAGCATGAGAGGATGCGACATGGTAACCAGAGCGGTAACTCTATGGCAAGTGGAAATTCGTGCCATGCCCGGAACGTCCGTGCCATTCGCAAACTAATCCCGATCGAGTCCCTGGGCAACAGCTTGAGTGGAATAAACTTAGACAGCGTACAAGCAACCAGCCAGCCTGAACCCGGCTACCGGCGCCGTCTTTCACGATACGAAGGTCCGGGACTACTTCTTCAGTGTTCCTGCCAGAAATGCGACGGTGCGCTTCCACGCATCTGCTGCATCGTCAGCCCGGTATCCGTCTTTGTTGTTGGGATTTTCAAAGGCGTGGCCCGCGTCGTCATAGATCTTGATTTCGACTTTCTTCCCGAGTTGCTGGAGCGCCTGCTCGAACTTGTGAACGTCGTCGGGCGTGATGCCGTGATCCTGCGCGCCAAAGAGGCCGAGAATCGGGGCGTTGATCTTCTTGAGCGCATCGGTGTCGGTGGCCAGATGGCCGTAGTTGATCACGGTCGCGGCCAGATCCGGTTCCTGGAGCGCCACGTCGAGCGCATAGCCGCCGCCCATGCACCATCCGATCGAGCCGATGCGGTCTTTCTTCACATTGGGCTGCGATTTCAGAAACTCGACGGCGGCGTGAAGGTCGCGTTTGGCGCGGTCTTCGGGCACGCCGCGCATGATCTCGTGCGCCATCTCCGGCGTGGTGGCGACCTTGCCGCGATAAAGGTCCACGGCGAGCGCCACGTAGCCCTCGTCGGCCAGTTTCCCGGCCTCGTCTTTCACCCAGTCGTTCAGTCCCCACCATTCATGAATGACCACCAACCCAGGAAACGGCCCATTTCCGCTCGGCGTGTAGAGAACACCTTGCACGGTTTCGTCACCGCTTCTGTAGGAGACATTCTTACCGTCAGCGGCGAGAGCGGCAGCAGCCACGAGCACCACGGCGGACAGCAGCGCGAGTGTTCTCTTCATGATGTGGATCCTTTCCTCACAATGGAGTGGGTTTGGTTTGCGGACATTCTGGCCGAAGTGGGCAGGAAATTACAACTCCAGTTCCATATACAGCGCGCCGGCGATCGGATTCGGCCGGTAGGGAGCGATTTCCTTGAAGCCGATCTTCCGGTACATCCCGACCGCATCTTTCATCACTGGCTCAACCGTGTCGAGACGCATATGCCGGTAGTCGATCTGGCGGGCTTCGGCGATGATGCGCTCGGCGAGGGCGCGGCCCAGTCCTTTGCCGCGGAACTGCGGGCGCAAATAGAGGCGCTTCATTTCACAGATGCTGTCGTTGATCTTGTGAAGAGCGGCGCAGCCCGCGAGTTGGCCGTCGTACTCTGCCAGCAACAGGCGGCCTTCGGGCGGTGCGTAATCGCCGGGCAACCCGGCGAGCTCCTGCTCAAAATTCTGGAAGCACAGACTGAAGCCCAGGGACTTCGCGTATTCGAGGAAGAGTTCGCGGGCCTGCGCGATCTGGGGCGGCGTCTGTGCTTGGGTAATCGAAAGACCCTTCAACGCAGAGGACACGGAGGACGCAGAGGAATTTGAGAACAGATGCTCTAGCTTGGATTCAGCTCTCATTCCTCTGCGCACTCCGTGTCCTCTGCGTTGAAGGTTTTCCTACCCCATCAGCATGCCGCCATTCACGTTCAGCACGTGGCCGGTGATGTAAGACGCATCGTCCGAAGCGAGAAATGCGACGGCGTTGGCCACATCCTCGGGTGTTCCCACTCGTCCCAGCGGAATCTGCTTGAGGGCGTTCTGCTTGAACTCGTCGCTCAGAACCGCCGTCATGGCAGTTTCGATGAATCCGGGGGCGATGGCGTTGCAAGTAATGTTGCGCGAGCCGACCTCGCGGGCGATGGCCATAGTCAGGCCGATCAGTCCTGCCTTGGACGCGGAGTAGTTCGCCTGTCCGGCCTGGCCCATCTGGCCGAAGACGCTGGTGATGTTGATGATGCGTCCCCAGCGCTGCTTGAGCATGGAGCCGATGACCTGCTGAATCGAGAGATAGGCGGAAGTCAGGTTGGTCTCGAGCACGGCATCCCAGTCGGCCCGCTTCATGCGCATGACCAGCTGATCGCGAGTAATGCCGGCGTTGTTGACCAGAATATCAATTTTGCCGAACTGGGCAATCGCGGTCTTGACCGCGGACTTGACCTGTTCTTCGTCGCCGACATCGAGAGCAAATGCGGCCGCCTTGCCGCCTGCTGCGGTGATTTCGCTGACCAGTTCGTTCAGCTTTTCCTGATTACGCGCGGCGACAGCGACGGCGGCGCCTTCCTTGGCAAGTCTGAGAGCGCAGACGCGTCCGATGCCTTGCGATGCGCCGGTGACGAGCGCCACCCGTCCTGAAAGAGACATGCGGTTCTCCCGACTCTTATCGAATGAATGCGGTGGAACGCAGAATTATACGCGGGATTCCGTGCTGAGCGCGCGGTCAGTACTGTCGAGCATCATTCTCCCCATTGTCATCCCAAGCGACGCGAGGGATCTGGGTTCTTGCAGGGCGCACAGCGAACTGCCGTTCCGGGCAGGAAACCTAGGTCCGTCGCTTCACTCGGGATGACAATCTATACCGCATCGCCGGCTGAATGCGACGGGTAGTGGCGCTTTTTCTTGTTTTCAGCCGTAGCCATTCAAAAGCACCACTACCAATGCGACGAATCACGTTGCTATTCCACCAGCGCGCCGGGTAACATTCCCACACTCCCATGCCTCAGCCTGCGACGAGTAATCTTGTCATGATGCCCGACCCTTCCAACAAGAATTCCTCTCCGGCCGGCGCCGGCGCCTCCAATTCGGGGCACCGCTCGACCCAGCGGGCCTCCGCCGCGGAGAGCCCGATGGCGGAGAAACCATCTTCCGGCCCGCAGCCGGCATCGTCGGACGCGCCTTCGACTGAAGTCTTCGCCGTATTCGGCGTCGAACCGGAGATCCAGGCCTACGCGATGGCCAAGTACTCGCGGTCGGCTCTGTCGATGAAGGATGCTTTGCGCGAGATCAGTTCGCAGAAAGCGGAGAAATTCCTTAACACTTTTTATTTCCAGTACGGACATCGCTCGATCGCCGACTTGGCGCACATTGCGCTGGCCGTGGAACGGCTTTCGATTCTGGCGGCGATCGAGTTGGCCGATGAGCAGCGCTGGGACGGCCAGGAGCGTTCCACGCGCTATCAGGACTTCAAGAAGAGCGGCTACTACACGCCGGACTTCGGCACGGATGACCAGGCGTGCAAGCTCTACCGCGAGACTCTGGATTTCCTGTTCGCCGAGTACGAAGCGCTTTCGGCTCACATGGCGCAATATCTGATCAGCATCACGCCCAGGCCCGCCGACATGAAGCAGGAAGCCTACGAGCGCACGCTGAAGGCGCGGGCCTTCGACATCACGCGCTACCTGCTGCCGCTTGCCACCAACACTTCGCTGGGCGAGATCGTGAACGCGCGCACGCTGGAGACGCAGGTCGCGCATCTGCTCTCGCACACGCATAAGGAAGTGCGGCAGCTGGGCGAGTCGCTAAAGAGGGCGGCGACCGGCGCTGCTTACAACGTCAATGCCGATTCCTTCCGCGATCTGGTGGAGCAGATTCGCGCCGTGAATCCGGAACTCGCCGTGCGGGCGGAGCAGGAATTGCTGCGCGAGGTCCGCATGGCGCCGACGCTGGTGAAGTATGCCGACCCGAACGCGTATGAGATGGAAACGCGGCGTGAGTTACGGCAGGCGGCGCGGGAGTTGATGGCGCACGAGCAACTTGCGCCCTCAAAGGCGATTGTGGACTTGCTCGACGAAGAGCCGCTGGAAGTGGAGATCGCGACCACCCTGCTCTACGAGCACTGCCATCATTCGTACCGACAGATTCGGCAGGCGGTGCAGGTCGCGGGCGAGCGGCGGCGGCGCGAGATCATTGACCTCGGCCTGCGGCATCGCGGCAAGCACGACGAAATGCTGCGCGCCTTCCGCGCCGGGCAGCAGTTCCGCTTCGACATTCTCATGGACACGGGCGGCTTCCGCGACATGCACCGCCATCGCCGCTGCATTCAGGTCATGCAGGGATTCACCACCCAGCACGGCTACGAAATGCTGATGGACATCGAGGATGCCGGAGTGCGCGGCCGTTTCGACGCGGCCATGCGGCGGGCCCAGACGACGGTGGAGAGGTTGGCCGGACGCGGCACGCCCGAAGCGGAGGAAAATTCGCAGTATGCCATTCCGCTGGCCTTCAAGAAACGCGCGCTGTTCAAGATGGATTTCGCCGAAGTTGTATACATCTCCGAACTGCGCACCACGCCGGCGGGCCACATTTCCTACCGCAACGTGGCCTATGCCATGTATGACGCCGTGGCGCGCAAGTATCCGGCGCTGGCCAAGTATTTCCGCGTGCACGATGTGACCGCGCCGGTGGACTTGCTGCAGAGGTAGGTTATGTGGCGCGGGCGCCCTCCTGCGTAGAATTCCGGTTCTTCGCGCCCTTTGCGCATCCTTAGCGATCTTCGCGGTGGTGCGGTCCCCCGGCCCGTTTCGGGACGATTTCCACCACAATTTGTCAGATTCGCCTTTTCTTCGCTTCATTATGATTGTATAATCCGGCCAGCTTCATTCTGCGGTTCTAAAGGAGCCAATCCCATGGCGGACGAACGGGGCAAGGCGATTGACCTGGCGGTATCACAAATCGAAAAGCAGTTCGGAAAAGGCTCGATCATGCGGTTGGGGTCGAAAGAGGCGATCGTGCCGATCGCGGTCATCCCCACCGGCTCGATTTCGTTCGACGCGGCTTTGGGCGTGGGCGGCTTTCCCCGCGGACGCGTGGTCGAAGTATTCGGGCCGGAATCTTCCGGCAAGACGACGATTTCTTTGCAGGTCATCGCCGAGGCGCAGAAGACCGGCGGCATGGCCGCATTTGTGGACGCCGAGCACGCGCTCGATCCCGGCTACGCCAAGAAACTGGGCGTCGATGTGGACAACCTGCTGGTTTCGCAGCCTGACTACGGTGAGCAGGCACTGGAGATCACCGAGGCCCTGGTGCGCTCGAATGCCATTGACGTTTTGGTCGTTGATTCGGTGGCGGCGCTGGTGCCCAAGGCCGAACTCGATGGCGAAATGGGCGACAGCCACATGGGGCTGCAGGCGCGGCTGATGTCGCAGGCGCTGCGCAAGCTGACCGGGACGGTTTCGAAATCGAGAACGTGCCTGATCTTCATCAACCAGATTCGCGAAAAGATTGGCGTGATGTTCGGCAATCCGGAAACCACCACTGGCGGGCGCGCTCTGAAATTTTATTCCTCCGTGCGCATTGATATTCGCCGCATCGCCGCCATCAAGGAAGGCGAAATCGTCACGGGCTCGCGGACAAGGGTGAAAGTGGTCAAGAACAAGGTCGCCGCGCCGTTCCGCGAGGCCGAGTTCGACATTCTTTACGGCGAGGGCATCTCGCGCGAAGGCGACCTGCTCGATCTGGCGGCGACCAACAATATCGTCGAGAAATCCGGCTCGTGGTTCAGCTACAAGGGCGAGCGCATCGGCCAGGGCCGCGAGAACGCCCGCCAGTTCCTCAAAGACAACAAAGACGTGATGGCGAAACTTGAAGCCGAAGTGCGCAAAGCGCTGGGATTGACGCCGGCCTCGGCGCAACCTGCAGCCACGTCGGCCCAGGCTGCTACGCCAAGCAGCCGCGTTACGACCATGCCGACGGCGGAGCCGGTGAAAGCCCCGATAGTGGCGGCGCGGCGATAGCTGGAAGTTGCCGCTATAACCAATTAAGAACTGCCATCCCGAGCGCAGCGAGGGACTTCGGGGTTCGCTCGCGTCGAAGGCGGTGTTGGCGCCGACAAAAACCAAGATCCCTCGCTTTGCTCGGGATGACATTCCTTGGCTATGGGGCAGACTCCCCTCCAACTCCCCTCCCCCAATTGCTATCTCTACTCCCACCCGCATAAAATCTCGTAATTGCTTCACCGTGGCGCCAAATTGTTAAGATCATAGACTTCCCTGTGAGGACAATTGAATAAAGGCATTGCGATTTATCCCGGTTCGTTTGATCCGCCCACCAACGGGCATCTCGATCTGATTGAGCGAGGCAGCAAGATTTTTGAAGAGCTGGTGGTGGCGATCCTGCGCAATTCAGAAAAAAGTCCGATGTTCAGCGTGGCCGAGCGGGCGGAAATGCTGCGCGAACTCACGGCCGATCTGAGCAATGTTCGCATTGATACGTTTGACGGCTTAATGGTTGAGTACGCGAAGTCGATCGACGCGGCCTGCGTGCTGCGCGGCATCCGGGCCATCAGCGATTACGAATATGAGCTGCAGATGGCGCTCATGAACCGCAAACTCGAGCCCACGCTCGAAACCGTGTTCATGATGCCGGCCGACAAATACTCGTATGTGAGTTCACGCCTGGTGCGGGAAGTGGCGCAGGCGGGCGGGAAGGTCAAAGGCCTGGTTCCCGACGTGGTCGAGCAGAAGCTGCGGGAAAAACTCGATCCCGCCTACAAACTGCAGGAAGCCCATTCGGCCGAAGTTCCAAGGAGAAGGAAAAAGAAGGCATGACCATGGCCAGCTTTACCAGGGAAACCACAGAAGCGCTGCGACTCACCGACCGCATCAACCGCATCGAGCCCTCCGCCACCATGATGGTGGTCGCCGAGGCCGACAAACTGCGCTCGCAGGGAATCGACGTGGTCGATTTCGGCGCCGGTGAGCCCCACTTCGCCACGCCTCCGCACATTAAAGAGGCGGCCATCGCTGCCATTCAAAGCAACTTCACAAAATACACCGCGGTCGCCGGCACCGCCGAATTGCGCGATGCCATCGCGCACCGCCATAACGTGGACTTCGATTCCGATTACCGCCGCGAGGAAGTCATCGCTTCGGTCGGCGGCAAGCACGCGATCTTCAACGCGCTCCAGGTTCTGGTGGATCACGGCGATGAAGTCATCCTGCCCGTGCCCTACTGGGTTTCGTTCAAAGACATCGTCCGTTACGCTGGTGGAAATTGCGTTCTGCTGGCCACCGATGAATCCCAGGGATTCCGCGTAACGGCGGAGATGGTAGGCCGGTTCATCACCCCGCGCACCAAAGTGATCGTGCTCAATTCGCCCTCGAATCCCACCGGCGCAGTGATGAACGCCGAGGACATGACCGAAGTCGTTCGTCTGGCGCACCAGCGCGGCATCTGGGTGCTCTCCGACGAGTGCTACGTCTATTTGAACTACGGGAAGCAGAAATTCTCTGTGGGATCGTTGCGCGAATTCAAGGAGCGCATGGTGGTGCTGGGTTCGCTCTCGAAAACCTATGCCATGACCGGCTGGCGCCTGGGATACGCGCTGGCACCCGCGGCCGTGACCAGCGCGATGGCCAAGCTGCAGAGTCAGTCCACATCGAATCCGACTTCGATCGCGCAGAAGGCCGCAATCGCCGCCCTGAAGGGAGGTCAGGACTGCGTTGAGCAGATGCGGCGCGAATACATCCGGCTCCGCGATCACGTGGTAGAGGGCTTGCGCTCGATTCCGGGCGTAACGTGCACGCTGCCCGAAGGCGCGTTCTACGCGTATCCAAACATTTTGTCGTTCCTGGGGCGGAGCGGACTGAAGTCGGCCTCCGACTTGGCCGGACGTTTGTTGCGGGAAGCCCACGTGGCCACCGTGCCGGGCGAAGGCTTTGGCACAAACGACCATATTCGAATCTCGTATGCGACCTCGAAAGCCGAACTCGACCGCGGCCTCGAACGCATGCGGAAGTTTCTGGCGGCGCTGTAAAGCCGTACCGGCAACTTGATCCTAATTGGGAGATGATCAGGTTCGCGAAAGCCGTTCCGCAGGCGAGCGGTCTTTTTTTTGGACGTAAGTCCGGCATGACTTGCATGGAAAATTTGTACCCATTGTTGATGCTGCCCGCATTCGATCCCCGTCCCTGGGGTACGAACGACCTGTCGCCCATTTATCCCAATCACAAGTTCGAGGAAAAGATCGGCGAGGCCTGGCTCAGCGGTGACGACTGCAAAGTTGCCAACGGGCCGCTCACCGGACAAACTCTGGCGCAGTTGAGCGAGCACTATCAGCGCGAACTTGTGGGCGAGGCGGCACGCGATCCCCGGCGGTTCCCGCTGCTGCTCAAGTTTCTTTTTCCCCATGAGAAACTCTCGGTGCAAGTTCATCCTGATGACGCGCAGGCGATCCGCGTGGGCCAGCCCTGGGGCAAGACGGAGTGCTGGTACGTCGCCCACGCCAAGCCGGGTTCGCAGATTGCGTTGGGCCTGAAGCCAGGTGTGACCCCGGGTCAATTTGAAGAATCCATTCACCAGAACCGGGCCGAAGATCTGCTGAACTGGATCAATGTCTATGCTGGCGACATGATCTACGTCGCCGGTGGCACCGTGCACACGCTGGGACCGGGATCCGTGATCGTCGAGACGCAGCAGCAGTCCGACACCACCTATCGCCTGTATGATTACGGGCGACCCCGCGAATTGCATTTGAAAGACGGCTTGGCAGCGGTGAAGCAGGAAGTGGGATCAGGCAAGGTGGTGCGTCCGGCGCCGGCTCAAATTGACGGCAGCAAGAACCGGCATGCGCCGCTGGTTGCGGCTCCCTATTTCGTGGTGGATATGTTCGAGGTGAAGGAACCGCTGCGGCTTGCGACCCGCGACGACTCTGGCCGCAGTTCGGTGCAGATTCTGGTCGCGGTGGAAGGCTGTGGTGCCGTCGAAGCACCCGGCAGGGAACCCGTCACCCTGGCAAAGGGAGATGCGGTTGTCGTTCCGGCTTGCATCGGCGAGTTTGGCGTGCGCCCGCAGTGGACGCTGGAGTTTCTGCGCGCCTATGTGCCAGGCAAACCGCTTCCGGAGCCGGAAACGAGGATGTAGCCGTTCGTATGTTTGTTTTGATCCGTGCAGATCCGTGAAAATCCGTGGCTAAGAACTCAAATTTCTATCCCGTGATTCTGGCTGGAGGGCGCGGCACGCGCTTCTGGCCATTGAGCCGGAAAAAGCGTGCCAAACAACTGTTGGCGCTCGATGGCAAGCAGACGATGATCCAGCAGACCGTGACGCGACTGCTCCCGCTGGCTCCGGCAAGGCGATTCTGGATTATCACCAACGAAGACCTGCGGTCAGCTATCGCCGGGCAGTTGCCCAGACTGCCGAAGGCGCAAGTGCTGGCCGAACCCGTCGGCCGCAACACCGCCCCTGCCATTGGTCTCGCCGCCTTCATCTTGTTGCGCGAGAATCCGGATGCCGTGATCGGGCTGTTTCCCTCCGATCATGTGATTGCGGACGTCAAGCGTTACCGCGAAACACTGGCTCGGGGAATCGAAATCGCGGCTGCCGGGACAAATATCGTGGTTCTCGGCATCCGCCCGCATCGTCCGGAAACCGGGTACGGATATGTCGAGGCCGGCTCTTCCTCTGGCGGAGAGGCTTTGCGCGTGCGGCGCTTTACTGAAAAGCCGGATACGCAAAAGGCCGCGGAATTTGTGGCTGCCGGGAACTACTTCTGGAACAGCGGCATGTTCTTGTGGAGCGCCCGCACCCTGGCCGATGCGCTCGAGGAGCACCTGCCCCGCACCGCGCCGCTGCTGGAAGACATCGCGTCCACTTACGGTACGCGGAAATTTGGCGCTACGTTTCGCAAACTGTATCCCAGGTGCGAAAATATCAGCGTAGACTACGCTGTCCTCGAGCCGCGGTCGGCGAAGGGTGAGCAAAGCTCAAACATTTTTTGCCTGCCGGCCGAGTTTGGTTGGAATGACCTGGGGTCATGGACGACATTGCACGAACACCACGTTGCCAAAAGCAGCCCGCCGGAAGGCAACCTGGTGGCAAGTTCCGGGGCTTTCCTGTTCAATGCGCGCGGCAACTACGTTCACGCTCCCGGCAAGTTTGCGGCGATTGTGGGCGTCAATGATCTGGTTGTGGTCGAGACTGCCGACGCCCTCCTGATCACGACAAAACAGCATGCCCAGGATGTGGGTAAAGTGGTGAAGTATCTGGACGAGAAGAAGCTGCACAAACTGACATAGTTTTCAGTTTCTAGTCTCCAGTTTCCAGAATTCAGAGGCGCTTCTCAGTTTCATCAGAAACTGGAAACTCAGAACCAATGGCTCAGGAAATCAAATTCGGAACTGACGGCTGGCGCGGCATTATCGCCGATGACTTCACCTTCGACAATGTGCGCCGCGTGGCCGGCGCAATCGCTTCTTATGTACTGAAATACGAGGAGCCGCAACGCGGAGTGTTCGTGGGATACGATACCCGCTTTGCCTCGCCTCGTGCCGCGGGAGTCGTAGCCGAGGTCGTCTCTGCCGCGGGCATCCCGGTAAGACTCGCGAACGATTACACGCCAACGCCCGCTCTCTCGTATGCCGTGAAGCACCAAGGCGCGGCCGGCGGCGTCATGGTGACCTCAAGTCACAATCCCTGGAACTGGAACGGAGTGAAGTTCAAAGGAAAGTTCGGCGGCTCGGCCACGCCGGCGATGATGAAAAAGATCGAGGAAGAACTCGCTCTCGGTGCGGCACCGAAAGGGAACAAAGCTGCGATCGAAGAGGTCGATTTCAAGCAGCCTTACATCGCGGCGGTCTGCCGGTTCGCCGATCTGGATCTGATCGCAAAAACCAAATTCAAGTTTGCCGTCGACGCCATGTACGGCTCGGGACGCGGCGTTCTGTCCGGCATCTTCGCCAGTCGCGGAATCGAGCACGTCGCGATTCGCGAGGAATTGAACCCGTTGTTTCCAGGAATCAATCCCGAACCGATCGAACCGCACACGAAAATGCTGCAAGAAACCGTCGTGCGGGAGCACTGCGACGCCGGCCTTGCGGTCGACGGTGATGCGGACCGGGTCGGCGCGGTCGCCGAAGACGGCAGTTTCGTCGATTCTCACAAGATTCTCTGCGTCTTGCTGCGCTGGCTGCTGGAGCGCAAGAAATGGCCGGGCGAGGTGACGCGCGCCTTCAATACCACACGCATGGCAGACCGCATCGCGGCAAAATATGGACGCAAGCTGCACGAGACCTGCATCGGCTTCAAGTACGTTGCCGACCTGATGATGGAGCGCGAAATCCTGATCGGCGGCGAAGAATCGGGCGGCATTGGCTACTCGCGCTTCCTGCCGGAGCGGGACGGCGTGCTGAATTGCCTGCTTCTGGCCAACGTCATGGCAGAGGAGGGCAAGCCGCTCGGCCGGTTGGTCGCGGATCTGCAACATGAGTTCGGCCCCCATTATTATGGTCGCCGCGATTTGCACATTCCTGAGGATGTGAAACAAAATGCGATCCAGCGCGCTCGTGACGAGCGTACGCAAACCCTGGGCCGGTACCGTGTACTGAAGAAGGAGCACCTCGACGGAGTCAAATTCTTTCTGGACGCGCCCGTCAACGGAAACGGAGCCGAAGCCTGGGTCTTGTTCCGCGCCTCCGGCACAGAGCCGCTGCTACGGCTTTACACGGAAGCCTCGTCACCCGAGCTGGTTGCCGAACTGCTCGTGGCAGGCGAGAGCTTCGTGACGATGAAAGATAACGGGTAGTCAGGAGGGCTCATCGAATCGTCCCCACTTGCTCCGCGGGCGTTTCGATTGGCCGCAGAAGTGCGATACTTCTATTACCTTAAGTCAGGCATCATGGCAAACGTTCCTACTCCGGTTCAGGCGGATTCGCCCGAGGCCCGCCGCTACAACCGCATCCGGCGGTGGCTGGGCATCGCCGATTTTGCTGTGGGCTTCGTCTTTCTCGTCGTGCTGCTCGTGACCGGCTGGTCCGGCTGGCTGCGTGACCAGGCCTATCGCATGGGCGGCGGGAACTATTCCCTTTCGGTTTTCATGTACCTGCTGCTGTTGCTGGTGATCAGCAAGGCGCTGGGCATCGGGCTTGACCTCTACGGATTCCGTCTGGAGCGGCAGTACAAACTTTCGACGCAGCGTTTTCGCTCCTGGGCCTGGGATGAAATCAAGGGCTTTCTGGTTGGACTGGTGCTGGGGACCGTGGTGGTGGAACTGCTTTATTTCACCATCCGGCAATGGCCGCAGAACTGGTGGATGCTAGCCTGGCTGCTTTTCATGATTCTGTTCATTGTGATGGCGCAGCTGGCGCCGGTTGTGCTGTTCCCGATCTTCTACAAATTCGAGCCCCTGGAAAACGAAGACCTCCGCCGCCGCCTGGTGATGCTGAGCCAGCGTGCCGGAACGCGGGTGCGCGGCGTCTACCGCTGGAAGCTTTCGGAAAAGAGCAAGAAGGCGAACGCCGCGCTGACTGGATTGGGCGCAACTCGCCGCATCATTCTGGCCGACACCCTGCTTGACAACTACACGCCGGAAGAGATCGAAGCGGTGCTGGCACATGAACTCGGCCACCACGTCCACCGCCATATTTTGAAAAGCATTCTGGTGCAGGCGGCGATTACGCTGGCCGGTTTCTGGGCGGCCAACTGGATCCTGCACTACGCCATTGAGCGGCAACTGTTCGAGTTCGTCGAGATTTCCGACTTCGCCAATTTGCCCCTGCTGGCGCTGGTTTCGGTTGTGCTCTCGTTCTTGCTGATGCCCGCGCTCAATGCGTATTCCCGATTCAACGAGCGTCAAGCGGACCGCTACGCCCTGGAATCCACGGCCAGCGTTGAGCCTTTCATTTCCGCCATGAACAAACTGGCGGAACAGAACCTGGCCGAACGGACGCCTTCGAAGTGGGTGGAATGGTTCTTCCACTCCCATCCTTCCATCTCACGCCGCCTGGCGGCAGCAGAAGAGTGGGGCCGAACCCAGACCGTACATCCGCAAGTCTGAGTCTGTGCGGCCAGCGCAAGCGGTCAGTGTTTTCCGAGGATTTCGATCACACGCTCGAGGTCCTCTTCCGTATCCACGCCCACGCTGTCATACGGAGTCTCGCCCACATAGATCGGGATGCCGTTTTCCAGAAAACGCAGCTGCTCCAGCCGCTCGCTCGTCTCGAGCGATGATTCCGGCAGGGTCACAAAACGGTCGAGCGCGGCTTTGCGATAGGCGTACAGTCCGAGATGTTTGAAATAACGCGGGCGTACGCCGTCGCGGTCGAAGGGAATGGTGGCCCGCGAGAAATAGAGCGCCCTGCCGTTGAGATCAGTCACTACTTTGACCGCATTCGGATTCGCGATGTCGAGTTCCTCCGCCGGCGTCATCACCGTCCCCACCTGAGCGGCCGGATTTTCCATAACTTTCAGCAAAGTCGCAATGTGCTCGGGGCGGGTCATGGGCTCATCGCCCTGGACGTTGATGTAGACGTCGGTCGCAATCAGCCCTGAAATTTCGTGCACCCGTTCCGTGCCGCTGCGCAGCGTGGCCGACGTCAGGTGCGCCTTCCAGCCGTGCTCGCGGCAAACGCGCAGGATTTCGTCAGAATCCGTAGCCACGATCACGTCGGCCAGCAGCGGCGAGCGGCGTACGGCTTCGTACACCAAACCCACCAGAGGTTTGCCTGCAATCTCGCGCAGCATTTTGCGCGGCAGCCGTGTGGAGGCCAAACGGGCAGGAATGACGGCGATCGCTTTCATGGGCTTTCCGCTACTTTGACTTGAGATTCAGAGCTGTCGGGTGTGCCGGCTGATACAGGCCGATGGCAGCGCCGCTGGGCAGAGGAATCGTGGTGCTGGTTCCCCAGCGCGCCGTCTGTGCCTCGCTGCATTGAACATTCTTCGCTCTCAACTCTGCCATGTACGCATTGAGATCGTCGCACATCAGGTACAGCACAGCGCCCGCCAGTCGCTGTCCCGCATGGTGCTGCGAGAATGCATCGTCCGACGGATGAATCGCAGCTTCCGCGGGAGGCAGAGCAAAAATCAGCCAGCCTTGCCCCACATCAACCGAGCGAAATCCGAGAACATCACGAAAGAAGGTGCGATCCAGTTCGGGATCTGTGCTGTAGAAGAGGATGTGAGCGCCAAATATCATGCCGCACAGTATATCCGGATTAGGGCCGGCCGGCGGCGGTTTCCCTGCGATGATCCCTAGGCCTTGACGACTTTGCCGCTGCGCAGGCAGGACGCGCACACGCGGATGCGCTTGCCCTGGCCATTCACCTTGGCGTGCACTGGACGCAGGTTGACGTTCCAGCGGCGTTTGGTCACGTTGTGGGCGTGGCTGATGCGGTTTCCTGCCTGCGGCTTCTTGCCGCAAATATCACATTGTTGTGCCATGACGATTCCAGATCCTTTTGGAGGCTTGATGCGAATCTTTTATTTTACAGGAATGCGCTCCTTCCGCCAAATTGACAAGCCCCGACAATCGCCACCGCGCGCTATGCGATACTGATTTTATGCAGTCCCCGCTCCAGTCGCCCACCGCGGCCACCGATCCGAAGTTGGTCAAGGTGAATCTCACCACCGGCACGGGCATGGACATCGAGTGGAACGACAGTCACACCTCGCATTACAACTTCGTTTACCTGCGCGACGCCTGCCCCTGCGCCATGTGCGAAGAAGAGCGCGGCAAGACCGGACGCCGTCCCGGCGATCCGCCCAAGTCCGCACCCGGGGCGCTTCCCATGTTCAAGCCCACGGCCAAGCCTCTTTCCGCCGAAGCCGTAGGAAAGTACGCCATCAAGTTCGCCTGGAATGACAACCATGACCTGGGCATTTATTCGTGGAAGTTCCTGCGCGAGATTTGCCCCTGCACCGAGTGCAAAGCCGGGCGAACCCTGCAATAGCGCTATTCCCCGCTCTACGGCGGTTCCAGAGGATATTTGCCCCTCCGCGGCCTTTGCGCAGTCTTTGCGACCTTTGCGGTTAGACGGGTTCCTTCGCAGGGGAGGAAGCCTTTGGAAACCGCAAAGTGCGCAAAGCGTTCGCGAAGAACGCAAAAAGGAGCCGGGCTACAGCGCCGGCGAAACCGCTCTAGCCTTTTCTGGAATAGCTTTTCACGTATTCCGGCACGGTTCGCTGCGGCTTGTGGTGCGGATCGTCGATGGGAGCGCCAGCCTTCATCTCCAGCGGGATCACTCCGGCCCAGGTGGGAAATGAGTAATCTTCCGCATCGTCGACAGGTGGTCCCGTGCGCACCTTCGCCGAAAATTCTTCGATGGGCACGCGCAGCACCGAGGTCGCTTTGAGCTCCCGTTCGTTCGGCTGGCGGGCCTCGTCCCAGCGGCCGGGCAGAATGTGTTCCGAGAGTGTGCGCAGCGCTGCCAGCTTCTCCTCCGGGTCCTCCACCAGTGCAGCTTTACCCAGAATTACGACGGACCGGTAGTTCATGGAATGATTGAATACCGACCGCGCGAGCACCAATCCATCGACGAGCGTCACGGTGATGCAGACCGGCACACCTTCTCTCATGTGGCGCAGCATGCGGCTGGCGGCCGAGCCGTGTATGTAGAGGCTCGCGCCTTTGCGCCCGTAGGAAGTGGGGATTACGAAGGGCTGGCCGTCGGCCACGAAGCCGACGTGGCAGAGGAATCCTTCGTCCAGGATGCGGCACACGGCTTCGCGGTCGTACACGGCACGATCAGGTTCGCGGACCACACGGGTGCGCGCAGCAGGCATCTGCATCTCAGGCATGGGAAAACGAACTCCAGGCAAGCGCCAAGGATGGGTGAAAAAAGAGTCTAACACCTAGTCGCGAGCTACGAGCCGCGAGTCGCGGAGTGATCTGCGTCAAAGTCAACCCGCTCGAAACTCGGTTTGCTCGCAGCTCGAAGCTCACAACTCGAAGCTCGACTACCAGTTCACCTTCATGGCGAACTGGAACTGGCGTGGATCGTAGGCCGCGGTCGCTTGGCCGGCAACGGTGAACAGCGGGTTAACGGCTGCCGTGTTGTTCTTGTTGGCGATGTTGAACATGTCGGCGATCAGGTCCATATTGATGCGCTCGCCGAGGTAAATGCGCTTGGAAACCCGCAGATCGCCGAATACGTTCCAGGGCGTTATCCCTGCGTTGCGGCCAAGATTGCCGTCGAGGAAAAGCAACGCTTGCTGCGCATTGAACAGCTGAGTCAGGGGCAAATCCGCGAAGCACGGCTCCTGCAAAAATCCGGTGGGTGAGAACTTGGAAGCGACGATGGGATAACCGCAACCGTTCGTGGGAGTTCCCGCCGCCACGACATTGGGACGGCTGGTGAACGACTCCAGCTGCAGATTGTCTCCACCGGCCGTGATGATGTTGAAGGGTCGGCCGGAAGCCACCTCGACCACAGGGGCAAAGCTCCAGTCGCTGAAGAACTTGCCGGCAAAACCGCTTGCGGCCAGTTTTCCGGTCTGGTAGACGCCGCTGAAAACAAAGCGGTGACGTTGATCGAACAACGAGTTGGAACGCTCCAGAGCCGGGTAATAGCTGTCCTGGGGCGTCAGCGTGGACTGCAGGTCGGTCGAGTCATCAATCGCGTGCGACCAGGTATAGGACGCCAGCATTTCATAATGGCTGCTGAAACGCTTGCGCAGGTTGGCGCTGAAGCCGTGATAGATGGAGCTGCCGTTGGAGTAATTGGCGTCCATATCGCCGAAGGGGACGCAGCCGGTATAGCTCGGTGGCGTCGGATTGCAATTCGTATTCAGCCCGGCTACGGCCAGATCTGCAATTGCATCGGCTACGCAGTTCGGGAAAGCCGTCACCATCGAGGCGTTCAATCCCGAGGGCCGGAACAGATTGACCAGCGGCGTGGGAACATAGTAGGGCAGGGCTCCAGGGACGGCGGCAAACGGACTCGCCCCACAACTCGTAACGAAGAGCGGGTTCGTCGTCGGACTGGCGGCGCCGGCGCCCACTGCTGCCATCCAGTTCTGCGTCGCCAGGTCGCCTCTCACCGTGTTGGCGTTGATGGGCCGGTTCAAGTGACGCCCGCCGTTAAAGTTGTACGCCAGGCTCAGGGCAAAACCTCCGCCGAGATCGCGTTCGACACTGACATTGGCCTGCTGTGCATAGGCGTACACGAAACCCTTGGCCTGCGGATAGCCGAAAGGTTGAAACGCCAGCGGGAACGGCGCTCCGGCGTATGGGAGAGCGGGAGGATTCGTCAGATACCCCTGTTCAAGGAAAAGCGACTGATTGGACTGGCCGGCTGGGAAGAACGACTCGAACTGCTGCTGGTTGGGCAGATAGTTGAGTTTTGCAGTCGCGGTTGGGTTTAGCGCATCCACCGGCATGCAATTCGCGTTCGCCAGCGTTCCTGTGAAAATGCTGGCGCCATTCAGGTTTCCAGGATTGAAAGCTGTTGACGTGCTGCTGCAGGGTGCGCCACCGGGAAACGCCAATTGTGCGCTGCTCGAGCCATCGGATGCATCGCCCAGAAAATACAGACCAAGCAGCGGGTGATCAAAGAACATTCCGTACGACGCGCGAACTACCGTTTTGCCGTTGCCTTTCGGATCCCAGGCAAGGCCGAGCCTGGGCTGGACGTTCTTTTTATCGGTCTGAATGCCCTTCTGCAGGCCCAGGAAGTTATATCCCGCTTGCGCCAGCGGGGTCGGCGGCTTGAATGTGGGCGGTATCTCCAGGTCGTAGCGCACGCCCAGGTTCAGCGTGACGTGCGGATTGATCCGCCAGGAGTCCTGCCAGAAGACACCGATGGGAATGTTCCTGAAGGAATCGCTCGGACTGCCCAGGCCCTGGACGAAGTCGACAGGAATGCCCGCTCCGTAGGCTTGCACCGGTGAGAGGACAGGGAAATCAGGCAGCGTGCCGGGGGCCGGGTTGAGAAAGCCGAGGCTGGAACTGCTGAGGTTGCCGAAATCGTAGACGCCGCCGTAGTTCACCGTGAACACGGCTGTGAGCGGCAGGTAATTGAAGTCCACACCGAACTTGGTATTGTGCCGGCCGATGCTCCAGGAGAAGTTGTCCGTGAACTGATAACGCTTCTCGGTGCGCTGAATATAGGAGAACGGTTCGCGCCCGAAATATGCATACCCTGTTATGTTGACCGCCGGGTCAGAGCCGCCGGGAATCTGCGTGTTGTAGAAGTACGACAGACCACGCCGCGCGTATTGAAAGCGGAACTCGTTCACCTTGTTGGTGCCGATGGTCCAGGTATCCTGAACGGTCCCAGTGACGTCGCGGAAGGTTTGTTGCGAAGTGCGGGAGTATGCGTTTTGCCCGAAGGGCTGATCCTCGCCGCTGACCTCGATCCCAGTCACCGTGCTGGGGCTGACGTTAACCCGCATCATAAGCCGGTTGTTGGTGTTCACGTTGTGGTCAATGCGCAGCGAATAAAGGCTGGTGCCCTCAAAAACCGGGAAGTTGCCGATTTGCGAAGCGAGGGTCTGAAAGCTCGCGGGCACCGACGAGTAAGTGCTGCCGGGAGGAGTCGTGGTGGGGAATCCGGACCAGCTGTTGAGCGCGTTGCCGGTGAGGACCTGGACGAGGCCCGTGGGCCATGCTCCCTGCACCGACTGGCCGGACGATGCACCGGCCAGGATCGCGTACTGCGCGACTTCCGACGCGTATGCCGGGGTGGTTTTCACGGTCGCATCAACAGCGGGGTTGGTAAGAAACGAAATCTGGTCGGATGTGAGCTGAAGGTTCACAGTTCCCGCAGGTTGCAGGAAAAAGGCCGAGGCATCAAAGGGAGTGAGGCCGAAATTTCCCTGCCCAATCGAAGAAAATCCCGTTTCGTGCCGGCGCGTAACTTCGTAGGAGAAATAGTAAAACGTTTTGTCCTTCTTGAGCGCGCCCCCGAATGCAGTGCCGGCCTGCACCCGCGTGTACGCGGGATTCGGAACCGTGCTGAACGGATTCACCGCCTGGAAGTTGCGGTTGCGCAGATAGCCGAAGACGTCGCCGTGAAATTCATTCGACCCGGAACGGGTGATGATGTTGACCACGCCTCCGGAGGCGCGGCCGTATTCGGCGGCATAGTTGTTGGTGATGATCTGGAATTCCTGCACCGCTTCCTGCGACACCGTGGAGCGTACGCCGTTGACCGAGTTGTCGGTGGCGTCAGTGCCGTCGACATTGACCAGGTTCGAGCGGGCCCGCTGGCCGCTCATGTTGAGGCCGGAGGTGGGCGCGGCACCGGTATTGGGCGCGTTGTCGCGAACCACTTGAGAGTCGGTCAGGGTGAAATTGATGTAGTCGCGGCCGTTGATGGGCAGATTGTCAATGCGGCGCTGTCCGATGGTGTCGGTCGTGGCGCTGCTGGAGGTCTCCACCAGGGCAGCTTGCGAGGTCACCTCGATGATTTCCTTCCCTCCCGAAACCGAAAGCGTGAGGGGCAGTTCGACCAACCCCCCCACCGTCACGACAACCCCGGTGTTTTCAACCTTGGTGAACCCCGGAGCCTGGACGGTCACCGAATACGTGCCCGGGGGCAGCAGGCGAACGCTGTAGCCACCCTGACCGTCGCCGGTGGCGGTCCGCTCCAGACCCTTGGCCACGTCCCGCGCCGTGACCGTCGCGTTGGCGACGACGTCGCCCTTGGGATCCTTGGCAGTGACGTGCAGATCGCCCGTGGCGACGCCGCCTTGACCAAACACAACGGCCGAAAACAACAAGCAGATGAATGAGATAGGGACGGCTCTGCGGGTGCGCTTCATAGGGTTCTCCCTGGGACTCGACGAGGCGAGCGGACGGTGGGCATCAGTTGCACGGCTAATGGCCGAATTGCTCACGAAGTGGTTTGAACAGAATTGATTCCCGTGGTTTTTACATCAAAACCAGCCCCAAAAACAAGCCAGGAATCGAAACGGGTCGCTTTTCGGTTACCCGTGGCCCTCTGTAGCTGGGAGCCGCCAAGGGGTTGGAAGACTATGCCAGAACTCCAGAGGCACTGTCAATGACCGGGATCACCAGGGCTAGATGCGGACCGGCGCAGCGGGGTTCTGCAACCGTCCGAGCAGCATGGCGGCACCGCTGAGTTGACTGTAGCGGTACAGGACGGAAGCGGCGGGCAAGTCCGAGTTCGGCCGGAACCTGGCCCCATAGATCCTCAGGAGAACGAGAGCCGCATTGCGGCGCAGCAGCAGCGCCTGATTGACGAGTTGCCGCGCGGCTTCCGCAGTCCCCGCGTCGCTGGAGGCGAGCGCGTTCTGGCCCATGCGCACCAAAACGGCAGCATTCCTCCCCGCTGTCTGTACATATACCGCCAGAGCGCGCAGCCGCGTCCTGCGTACCTTGCGGTACTCGAAAGCGGGCAAACGGCGGCGCAGGTAGGCGTCCTCTGCTGGGTCGGCAAGATTGCGGAAGGCCTCGATATCCAGAGGGTGAATCTGGCTGGCCAGGCTGCCTTCCGCCGAAATCTGCAGGCTGCGCGAAACCGCGACCCCAAGTATGACAGCGAGCGACAGCGTGGCGGCGATAACGAGAATAATGGCTATAGTCATTGGTGTGCCGGCCGCTGTTGTAACAGTCGCTCCAGTTCCCGGTTCCAGAGGGCAAGACTGTTTTCCGGCAGTGTGACCCCAGACTTTGTCACCACTTTCTGGGGAACGAGCAGGTAGTAGTACCACATCAGGACGACGACGTGTGAGGTCGCTAGGTTGGCGATATCGAGCAGGTTGCCCTTGTCTACCATCCCGCCGTTCGCCGCAATCGCCCAGGTTGCCAGATGGACACAGCCGGATACTCCCAGACCTAACGCGATGCCGAAAACCCGGTGGTTCCACGCCAGCCTGAAGTATGCCGCCGAAGCGAACAGGAGCAGCATGAGGCCCGAGACAACGATGTACATGGCCTCCTGCAGAATGTGGGAGGCAGGGATGGGCCAGAACCGGTTATCCACCGGAGCGCGCGCGGCAACAATTGTGGCAGTGATCAGCAGGAAAGCGCCGCCCCAGCGGATCAGAAGCCTCCCAACACGAGCCAAAGCTGGGTAGGAGCCAAACACATCCGCAAAAATGTCGGAAATCAGCACGAACAAGATGATGGACTCGAGCAGCACACTGGACCAGTAAATACGCCAGTAGTCCACTGCCGAAACGGAAGGCATGAGATCCATCGAGTAGAGAACTGCCCACTGAACAGCCTGGAACCAGGCATATATGTAGAAGCCGCGGAACTGCTTGTGCAGTCCCCGTTTCCACAGGATGCTGGCGAGAACCGCCAGCAGAAGGTTCGGCGCGACCCACAAATACTGCCACAGGACGGAATGAGGTTGAAACATGGGCGTCGTCAACCACTATAATCCGCCTGGCTCCCCCCTCCGACAACTTTGTGGGTCGCGTTCGGCTTTCGTAAGTCCGAAAGGCCTTACGGCTTGCAGAGCTGACCAGGAGGGCAGCAGGATGGCGGCTGTTGTCCAGCCTGACAGATTGGGGGCGGGCCGCCCGGGTTGTCAGCAAGGGCAACGTTCGGAATCACCACACTATTGAAGAAAAATACGGCAGCCGCCAACACCAGTAGCATGCGTTTCATGGTTGTTTTCTCCTTGTTCCGCTAAGCGGAGAGTGATACTCTCATGGCCGCGAAGGCGGGCAGAGCAAGGTTTTTCCTGTCGTGAGCGTTCGGAATTCGTAACAGGCATGACGCTGAAATCGACACTCTTCGACGTGAAGGAAACGACCCTGGCGGCGGTTTCTGGGCGGCTGGGGAAGCTGGGCTATCTGGCTTCCCTGCGCCGGGCGCAAGGACGGTACCAACACTGGGGAATGGAGACCGTGCATGGCCCGGAGTCGTCTGAGCGCGCCTTAAAGACGGCCCATGACGAGGTCGTGACGGCGGTTCTGCGGACGCCCTTGGCGTCCCTGGAGCAGGATCTGGAAGAATCGAGCCGCGGCGCTGGGGTCGAACCGAAGGCTTACGTGGAGAGGCTCCGCGGTCGCTTTGAAGACTTGCTGCCGGGCGAGCGCAACGACTCGCCCGCGGCCGTCCACCTTAATTCAGTGCTGGTGGCGCTTTCGAGCCTGGAGAAAAATCGAGAGCGTGCCACTCGGTCAACTTCATAGCCACTCCCACCACCTGTCCCAGCACCTCTGCATCCTGTGGATGGCGCAGTATCCGCAGCGGAACTGGCGAGAGCGGATGGGGTTGTAAGATGATGTCGTCATGCCGCATGCTGCACCAGCAGCAGGTATGGCCGTCGCGGGTTTCCACGAAGTAAATCGGCCGTTCGTATTCTGAGCGCCAGCAGCCTTCTACCACTTTGTCCTTCGATTCATCCACCTGCACAAAACTGCCCGGCGGCAGGATGGGAAACATGGTGAA